>Ga0206130_10001154_pt1 | contig 39901 bp, 41 predicted proteins | sample Helgoland_Spring_9_FD_148637 | JGI IMG/M metagenome (GOLD analysis project Ga0206130, IMG submission 148637) | Pelagic subsurface seawater microbial communities from Kabeltonne, Helgoland, North Sea - Helgoland_Spring_Bloom_20160512_1 | ecosystem: Environmental > Aquatic > Marine > Epipelagic ...
TATGCCGGTTACATTTTGCACAGATATAGTATTGCCAACAACGAAGGGACGGGTGAGTATAAGATTAAGGCCGGCACCGTAATTTGATAGAGGGCTTTGGAGGGCGAGACCAGCTCCCAGCGATACTGCGCCAAGAGCAGCGACAAATGGGCCGATGCTGATACCAATTTTCCCCATGGCAATGACCGACATTATCGCTATGACAAGAATTTTGGCTGTGTTGGCCAAAAATGTGCTGAGTGTGACATCCAATGAGTGACGTTGGCAGATGCTATGAATCAAGTTGGCAACTTTTCCGCCCAACCAAAATCCAATAATGATAATCAGAACTGCACCTACTAACTGAAAACTGTAAGTGACAAAAAACTCTACTATCATGTGATAGATTGCGGTTATTTGTTGAATTTCTTCATCCATCGTTTTGCCCTTTGTTGTGGTGATTTAAGTTGATCGATCGCAGGGTTAGCCTATGCGGCTTGATTCTATTGCATTACTATAGCGCTTCAAAGTTATCGAGTTTGTAGTTTAGTTGGGTCATTTTATGTTTACAGGTATTGTACAGGGTTCTTTTCCAATTTTATCGGTAGAGCGTAAGCCGGGACTAAATACGCTACGTTTTGATTTACCGGCGGCGTTAGTGGAAGGTCTGGCCATCGGCGCCAGCGTCAGTGTTGATGGAGTATGCCTGACTGTCGCTACTATTGAGGGGAGTTGTGTGAATTTTGATGTTATGCAACAAACTTTGTCGCTGACAACAATAGGAGAGCTTAATGCCGAGGATGTTGTGAATCTTGAGCGCTCTGCTAAACAGGGTGCGGAGGTAGGTGGTCATATCGTATCCGGCCATGTTGATGGTTGTGCAGAAGTTATTGCCATTGACCAGCCAGAGAATAATTGTTTTATCAGCTATCGGGTGGCCGCTGAAAAAATGAAATATATCTTTCCAAAGGGTTTTGTAGGCTTAAATGGATGCAGTTTGACGGTAGCCGATGTTAACAAGTCTGAAAACGCCTTTACGGTCTGTTATATCCCTGAAACCTTACGCGTGACAACGCATGGTACTAAGAGGATCGGCGATCGAGTAAACTTCGAGATAGATCGGCAAACACAGGCTATTGTGGACACGGTTGAAAACTTCCTCGGTGATAATCCGGGATTACTCAACGCTTCTTAGTGAGTTAAAAAAGACAGTCATCATGGCTACTGTCTATGTTTATCTAATTTTATACATAAGTGCAGGCATCGTTAGTTCCCATGACATTTAATAAGCAACAGGAGAAATCACTGCGCGAGACGCTGGAGCAATTGCAAGGTCACGAAGCCGTGATCAGCTTTCATCAGTTGCAAGGCTTCCTGTTTGCTGTTGCTTGCTCACCAGAGCTGATTAAGCCATCAGAGTGGTTTGATTTGATCTGGTTAAATGACGAGCCTCAGTTTGATAATGAAACTGAGGCTCGCGATTTTTTTTCACAAGTCGTTTCATTGGCTGTCTATATTGCCGAGAGGGCTCAACAGAGGCGATTTTTACCGTTCGACTCCATTTACTCAGAGCGTTGGCAAAATGAGCTTGCGGAGTGGTGCGAGGGCTTGTTAATGGGACACCAGTATTTAGAAGATGTCTGGTTGATTACCATTGATGATGTGAATGATATTGCCATGACTGACGATATTGATGCCTCGCTTAATCTTGCCGCTACATTTGCTGATGCGGCTAGCGCCCGCCAGTTAAGCTTTGACGACGAAGTCGATCTGGGCAGTGATCATTTAGCTCAGGCTTACGAGCTATTTTCGAAGGTATTAAACACCTACGCTACGATGGGCGGTATATGGGCCGATGGCTCCTGGGACTTCAACGCCGAGCAGTTGTTTTTGGCCCTAGAGCCGGTTGCTCACGATGAGCCTTGCCCCTGCGGGAGCGGTATTCATTTTTCAAGCTGTTGTTTACATTAGAAAGAATGACGTTGTTTCTATGGTTTATAATCCTTTCGTTTCATGGCGATTTTTAGGATCGGATTTGGTTATTAGTCTTCGCTGTTTAATAGTGTTATAAGTGATATCGAAGGGTCGAAACGTACTAAAAGATAGTGATCTAAGGGGATAGTGATCAAGTGGTTATGGTAAAAAACACCAATAATGTAAGAGTGTTGGCGAGTAAGATATGTGACGAAGTGCAAGCTTATATCCCTGCGGAGCTTGAGAGAGATAACGCCAGATCTGACTTGCTTGACACCATTGAAACGCTACTTAGCGATAACGAATTTGACAGCACGATCCCAGAATCTCGGCGCGTAACTATCTTGTTGTCGGATATTCGCGGCTTTACGGCCCTTGCTGAAACTTTTTCAGCGATGACAGTGATGGAGCTGTTAAATCGCTATTTTTCTCGAATGACGAATGTCATTGTCCGGCATGGCGGCACTATCGATAAATTGATGGGTGACTCTATTATGGTGTTGTTCGGGGCGCCCAATAGTGACATAGATGATGTTGAGCGCGCAATTGCCTGCGCCGTTGAGATGCAGCGTGCTATGTCTGAATTCAATCAGCAAAATATCGGTCTGGGTCTGCCTGAGCTGTTTATGGGAATTGGGATAAATACCGGGGAGGTCGTTGCGGGGTCCGTCGGTTCGGAGCACCATAGAGAGTATACAGTGATTGGTGATGAGGTTAACTTGACGTCGCGGATTGAAGCGCAAAGCCTCCGTGGCCAGATTCTTATCAGTGAAAATACCTATCGCGCGGCGAAGGCTTTTGTCTTGGTCGGAGAGCCGAACAAGGTGCATGTCAAAGGTAAGCGGGAGCCGGTCAATCTGTATGATCTGATGGGTACAACTCGGCCGAGAGCGATCACTGTTCCACGCCGGGAAATACGAAAAAGCCCTCGGGTGAATGTCAACATGCCCTGTTACTTTCGTCGCTTGCTTGGCAAACATGTTCAGCCGGACCAATTTCGGGGAGAAGTGATTGATTTAGGATATGCGGGGTTGCTGATGCGCAGCCCGATAGACTTAGTACCATTTTCCGAGATAAAAATTGAGGTTTCGCTGCAGTTACTGGGCGCTGACACCACTGATATTTATGCGCGAGTTATTAATACAGAAGATGCCGATGATGGCGTTTTGTGCAGTTTAGAATTTACTTCGATGGATGAGATTGGCCAATATACGATTAAGCGTTTTGTTGACAGCCAATTGACGATAACCTGACGACGAGTATGCTAGCTCCTATTAATTTCAGTGACTCCGCGTCGATGGTTAACTGACGACCAACGTCCGTTTTTTTGTCAACTAACAGGCTATTTTACGTTACATGGAAAATACCGATATTCCATCGCTCAGTTTTCAACTTTTTCAGTTGCAAACCGAACATCGTATGCTGGATACTGAAATTAGTAATCTGCAGCAGCTCCCTTATCTTGATCAGCTGAAATTGCAGAGGATGAAACGGCAAAAGCTACGTTTGAAGCAAAATATCGAGCACATCAAAGCGCAGTTGATCCCAGATCTCAATGCGTAAACGCAACTTAATAAGAGAGGCAACTATGTCATTAACTCTACGATATATCTCATTGCTGCTAGTGGTTTTGGTGACGGCTTGTTCTGCGCCTGGTAAAACCAGGCAGGAGCAACGGGCTCACATCGCTACTATGAAGCTCGAAGTACTTGATGAGCTCTATAAGTTGAAGCCTGATACCCGTGCTGAGATTCGCAAGGCGCCAGGGTATGCGGTGTTTAGTAATCTCAACTTCAATATTGTTTTTGCCAGCGTAGGAAATGGTTTTGGCATTGTTGTCGACAACGCAAGTAATACCAATACATACATGAAAATGGGCGAAGTTGGGCTTGGTTTAGGTTTGGGGGCAAAAGATTTCCGAGCAGTTTTTGTTTTCGATAATCGAGAAGTGATGACTCGATTCGTTGATAGTGGCTGGGCATTTGGCGGACAGGCAGATGCAGCTGCCAAGGCTGATGATAAAGGCGCGGCCGTCGCCGCTGAAGTCATTCTGGACGGCATCAAAATCTATCAGCTGACAGGCACTGGTCTCGCGCTTCAGGCTACGGTAAAGGGAACGAAGTTTTGGAAAGATGCCGATCTTAATCAGTAAGTTATTGGTAAAAACCGGTATTGTGAGCGCCTGATCTACATGCCGGTGATTTTTATAAATTGCCGCTGGTTATACTTTCCCGATAGCTGCGAAAACAGATCCAAAAGATGCATTTGCCAGCGATATTTTCTCACTAATAGCTGGTGTGCATCGTTAACCTCACCAGCCTCAACCATCAGTGTTGCCGTCACCGGTATTGAATCCACATTTGTTTTACCCGAGACCGTGCAGGGCGCAATACTGGCACTTGAAAAATTCTTCAGCCGTTTTACTTTTCCTGCTTTTTTAGCAGAAAAAACGTAATAAATACTGTTCGATTCGTCGGCGGCGAACCACACGGGTGTACTTACATAGCTTCCATCTTTCTTTTGAGTACTCAAAGACAGATAGCGGGCATGTTCAAATAGCGTGTTCATAATAGGCTTATGCTCCGGGTGATATTGTTGACGTTATAATTAGTAGGGTGTGGCAGGGCCCTAGCAGCGCAAAGTCTTCAAAGCTTCCTGATATTGTGTGAGTTCGATAATGAAGCTGTCATGTAGGTTGTCTGGAGCGATATTATCCATTAACCTATCGGCCATTATAAGTAGACTATAGAATGAACGAGAGCGAAACATGAATCAACATGTCATTAAATTTTGTCCCCAGTGTGGAGGTGGTGTTGTTAGTGAGCATCTGGATGGCCAGCTTCGGCTCCAATGTGTCTATGCCTGTGGTTTTGTTAACTGGGATAACCCTACGCCGGTCGTTGCTGCTATTGTAGAGTATGACGGGCAAGTATTGTTGGCTCGCAATGCCCAGTGGAGAGAAGGCATGTTTGCTTTAATCACGGGTTTTCTTGAGAGAGGAGAGACACCTGAAGAGTCGGTGTTGCGAGAAGTTAATGAAGAGCTTGGTCTTAATGGTGAAATCGCTGAATTTGTTGGCAATTATGCTTTCCATCGAGCTAACCAGTTATTAATAGTCTTTCACGTAATAGCTACCGGTACCATTTGTCTCAATGAAGAGTTAGTTGAGTACAAGCTACAGAACAAGGCAGATGTAATTCCTTGGGATATGGGTACAGGTCCAGCACTAAAAGATTGGTTGTCCTCACAGCTAAACTAGTTGTCGTTTGTTGTGGATATCTCTTGACCCCCAACGAATGGCGATAGAATAGCGCCCCCTGTCATAGCCATAATTTGTCGGCGATGACATCCATTGATCTATGTATGAGGCAAAGCTGTCATGTCAGCCACTGTGATAAAATCATTATTGTCGGGAAGCGTGGCATCAGAGTCGGTTGTAACAGTTCAGGGTTGGGTGCGCAGTCGGCGCGACTCAAAAGCTGGTATTTCGTTTATGGCGATTCATGACGGCAGTTGTTTTGCTGCCATTCAGGCAGTGATCCCGACTACACTAGACAACTATCAATCCGAGGTGCTGCAAGCTGGAGCCGGTTGTTCTGTCAGAGTTTCTGGCATGCTGGTGACTTCTGAAGGCAAGGGTCAAAACTTCGAGATACAGGCGACGGCTGTTGAGGTTGTAGGATGGGTTGATGACCCAGAGACGTACCCTGTCGCGAAGAAGCGGCATAGTTTTGAGTATCTACGTACAATAGCGCATCTACGTCCGAGGACAAATACCTTTGGTGCGGTGACTCGCGTTCGCAATGTACTAGCAAACTCTATTCATAACTACTTCTTTGATAGAGACTTTCAGTGGGTCAATACACCGATAATTACTGCCAGCGATTGTGAAGGCGCCGGAGAGCTATTCCGAGTTAGCTCATTAGACCTGACTAACCTTCCACGCGGTGTTGATGGTGGTGTAGACTTTACCAAAGATTTTTTCTCTGACGAATCTTTTCTGACGGTTTCCGGCCAGCTTAATGTTGAAGCGTTTTGTATGGCCATGTCGAAAGTTTATACTTTTGGACCCACATTCAGAGCAGAAAATTCTAACACCAGTCGTCATCTAGCAGAGTTTTGGATGGTCGAGCCGGAAATAGCTTTCGCTGATTTAAATGATGACGCGACGCTGGCAGAAGATTTTTTGAAATATCTATTTAATGCCGTGCTTAATAAATGTGGTGACGACATAGAGTTTTTTACCCAGTTTGTCGATAAGACATGCCACGAACGTTTAGAAAAAGTGTCGCAGCAAAATTTCGAGCGTATCGATTATAGTGAAGCGATTCGAATCCTTGAAAATGCACCGCGAAAATTTCAATTTCCAGTAAAATGGGGTCTTGATTTGCAATCTGAGCACGAACGATTTTTGTGTGAAGAGCATATTGGTGCACCTACCATCGTGATGAACTACCCCAAAGAGATCAAAGCGTTTTATATGCGCATGAATGACGACAATAAAACAGTAGCTGCCATGGATGTGCTGGCTCCGGGTATTGGAGAAATTATTGGCGGCAGTCAGCGCGAGGAACGACTTGATGTGTTGGACGCGAGAATGGCTGAACAAAATATCGGCGGCGACCTTTGGTGGTATCGAGACTTGAGACGCTACGGGACCGTACCACACGCAGGTTTTGGTCTCGGATTCGAAAGACTTATCAGTTACGTTACCGGATTAGACAATATTCGTGATGTTATTCCCTATCCTCGAACGCCAGGGAACGCACCTTTTTAACCACTCTCCTCGGTATTTTAGTAAATCAGACCCAAAATGTGTCAACAGAAGAGCATTTTTGATCTGTTTTTGTGCAATTTTCTGATTGTAGTCCATACTAAAAATGAGAAAGTGATTCAATGGCGCTTAACGTCGCTGTTATCGTGAAGAGGAAATCGCAATGCCGCTGGCAAGCAATGACAAAGGTGTTATCAACGAGATGTTGATCGTAGATGTTTTCACCCAGTTAATCTTTGATGCCGAATCGGTATTGAATGACACCGAAGAGAGAATTATCGACTGCCTCGAGTCAATAGAAGGGTCGTTAACTCATTCTCCCCGACGAGACATTGGTGAATTTTTGCGGGCTATGCCAGTTGATGAAATGATTTCTTTAGTTGCGAAGGTCAAAAGAAAAATGGACCAACAGCAATTGATCGTCGCAAAAAAGCTAAGTCATGGCCCTCATATTCATCGCTAACACATACTTACTCTCAATAAATAGGTGTACTACTCGAATGGCTCGTTAGTGATGCTTTATTTTGTGCCATCGGCAGAGACTTTCTTTTGTGCTTCAGGTTGTGCTTGCTGAGCGGCTATCGGAAGAGTAAAGCGTATACTGCGTTGGTCGCAATCGACTTCCTTAACAATGATCTCGATAGCTTGATCCAATTCTATGGTGAGTGTTTTACTCTTGAGCCTAAGTCTCATTGGATCGAAGCTGTATTTGTCGGGTAAAATTCGTGTTTCTACAAATCCCTCAATGAGGTTTTCATCTATACGAACAGTAAAACCATTACTGTTTATTTGTGACACTCGCCCGATAAAATTTTGACCGACTAGCGGTTGTATAAATTGACATTTTAGCCATTGTTCCATCTGTGAACGAGCCTGCCGAGAGTTATCCTGTCGCTGCTGGATTGCTTCTAGCTGCTCATCACTGCAGCGAGTTGGAGGAAGGCCACGTAACTTTTCTTTGATGATTCTGTGTACTAACAAATCAGTATATTTTCGAATCGGGGAGGTAAAAGTAGTATATGAAGATAATCCCATTCCAAAATGTGGCAGGCGCTTGTTACTTAACCTAGCCCTCGATAATAAGCGGCTCAGGACGGCGCGAAGAGGAAAATCCAGTGCATCATCATCAATAGATTTCATAATGTGTCGATAACCATCCGGCTGAGTGACGTCTATGTCGGTTAGCGACAACTGCTCTTCTGCTAGCTTACAAACATCGGCAACTCGCTCCGGGCGAAAACCCGGGTGGCTGACAAAAATCGCGTCATCGTCAAGTATTTGGGTGACGCAACGATTAGCTAAGATCATACACTCCTCAACAACTTGACTCGCTGAATTTTTATTTTGCAGTTCTATACGATCCATTTTGCCGTTAACTTTAAGAACAAGACGTAGGTCGGGGCGATTCGGTATAACTAAATGGTTTTCTTTGCGATTTATTAATAGAGCATCGGACAGTTCTTTGAGCTGAGTTAATACATGGCCATGATTGCTGCAGTCGGCCGACGTTATGGTGTCATCGCGCTGGTCCAAAAATCTCGATACGTCGTCGTAGCTTAGTTTTGCCTTAGAAGACATTACGGCCTCAACGATATTGTGGCTCACGATGTCCCCGGTGGCGTTGATATCAATCTGGCAAATCAGTGCCGGGCGAACTTGGTCTGGGGCAAGGGAGCATAAATCATTAGCCAACTTAGCGGGTAGCATAGGGATAGCATAGCCGGGCATGTATGTTGATATTGCTCGTTGAGCTATTTGTTTATCCAGCTCAGAGTTTGAAATAATAAATGCACCGGGATCAGCAATAGCGACCAGCAATCTCCATCCATTGTCAGATTTACTTACATACAACGCGTCATCCATATCTCTAGTGCTAGCTGCATCGATGGTAACAAAGGGTATGTCTTTCATGTCCTTACGTTGTGAGAAGTCTATATCGGCTAAGGACTCTTCCCAGTTATCTTTCCACACAGGGTCCAACTGGAATTTGCTCGTTACATACTCTGTCTCAATACCTTTTTTCTCAAGATTGCCGATGACCTCTAGTATTTTTGCCTGCGGCTTTTCATTAGGATATGGATGACGGCTTAATTTACAACGAATATAGTCGCCTGCGGCGGCATTTTTTCTTGCAGCTGGAGGTATAAAGATCCATCGATTCAGCTGCGGCAGGTCAGGCTCGACGAAATGCCCCTGCCCTTTGATAATATAGCGCCCATTAAATTCTTTAAGCGGGGATTGCAGTAGTGCCTGCAAAACTCCGCTTACTTTGGGTTTAGCATTTTTGTCTTTAGTCTTGCTTTGTTCCGTGGTGATGAGGATCTTGACGTTATCACCAGGAAAAACTTTTGTCATTTCATCGGGATTGAGGAAAATTTCCCGGCCATCTGCCAATACAACGAAGCCGAACTTGCGTTGAGTGCCTTTGACAATGCCCTCAGCATATTCCTTGCTGTCTTCGATGTCTTTTTTTAATTGTTTCAGTTGAGAGAGGGTGCTGTTGTCAAACATTAGATTGAATACCAAAGATACGTGCTTAAAATAGGTTAGCGGATGGAGCCTTGCCGGCATTCCCATTAGCGTATACGGGGGGTCAGGGTAGCGGAAAATGAAGTGAATTTGTAGGGGAATATGAATTAATAAGAGGTCTTATGGTTTAATAAGCACTTCAATAATCGAAAGCTGACGAGATATCTATTACGCTCAATTTGCAGATCGACGGTGGCTTTTGGGTAAATTGTGGGGATATTCGATATGAATGATCTAATACATGCTGCTAAAAAAATAGGGACTGTTCGTGACTCAGAATCAGGCGCTGAAGGATATCCGGCTATCTCGTCTAGTAGACCCTGCTAAAAACTTGTCGACGTAAAGTTACGTGGTCTTTTCGTCCTCTCGAGGGTGAATAAAACGACCAAAGAAGACGCCAAATTCAAAAAGTAGCCACATCGGTAATGCTAGCAGTGCTTGCGAAATTATATCGGGTGGTGTCAGCAGCATGCCAAACACAAAACATCCAACAACAATATAAGGGCGTTTTTCAGAGAGCGTTTCAGGTGTTGTGATACCAGCCCAAATCAACAATATAGTTGCGATAGGAATTTCGAAAGCGACGCCAAATGCAAAAAATAATTTCAATACGATATCAAGGAAGCGGGCAATATCAGGAGTGTAGGCGACACCTTCTGGTCCTACGCCGCTGAAAAAGCCAAAAATCAGCGGAAAGACTACGTAATACGCGAAGGCCAGACCTGCGTAGAATAAGACGATACTAGAAGCCAGTAATGGAATGGCAATACGTTTTTCTGAACGGTACATACCCGGAGCAATGAAACCCCAGACTTGGTAAAGAATAATAGGCATTGCAAGGATCAACGAAGCGACTAAAGTTAGCTTGAAGGGCGTTAAAAATGGGGACGCTACTTCTGTAGCAATCATACTAGTTCCCTCTGGCAACAATACTCGCAGAGGCTCTGAAACAAAATAATATATGTCATTAGCGAAATAAAAGAGACTAAAGAAGACCACTAAAATTGCCAATACGCAGCGCAGCAATCTATCTCGTAGCTCAGTAAGGTGGCTTACCAATGGCTGCGCCTGGTCTTGATTTTTTTCAGTGTCAGTCATGGTTTACTTTCAGGCGCGATAACGTTCGTATCATCAGCTTCTTGGCTAATACTGCTTTCCGGTTCTGGCGCGGCGTTGGTGTCACTGCTGTTTGAATCGTAGGGTAAATTTTCAAACTGTGATGGGATCTCATCAGAGACCATTTGAATTTGCTCTTGAATTGCGTTTTTTGTATTTTCCAAATCTTTCATTATTGATTCGTTGCGTATCTGCTGTCTAATTTCATCAGCACCAACCTCCCGCTCGATCTCAGATTTAATTTGCTGAAAGCTACGGCGTAATCTGGCGATCCACAGACTCGAGGTGCGAATCGCACCCGGAAGTCGTTCCGGCCCCATAATGAGCAATGACATTATGCCGATGAGAAGTAGTTCCTGAAATCCGATATCAAACATCTAGTGTCTTATCATTTATCGTTGTCTTTGTTATCAACCTCGACACCTTCATTGTCAGACAATGTTTGCTCATCGTCATTTTGCTTTTTTTCATCGGGATCGTTAGACATGCTGTTTTTAAAACCTTTTATCGCTTCACCCAAGTCGCCACCGATATTTCGTAAACGTTTGGTGCCGAACAGCATGACCACGATAGCCAGAATAATCAATAACTGCCAAATGCTAATACCACCTAAGCCCATAGTCACTCTCCAACATTGCTTTCTAGTGAGCCGCCACTGTTAAGGCGACCGAAATTAATATGATTGTTACATTGCCGCATTGAGATAGCGGCTATTTACGTGATGCTTTTTCCTCAAGTCCCGACATATCAAAGCGTTTGGCTAGCTCATTGACGACATCAATGCCGTTTGCTCCAAGATGTGACAACATCACCAGCGAATGAAACCACAAATCGGCAGTTTCATAGACCACCGCTTTCGTATCACCGGTTTGTTCTGAGTCTTTGGCGGCGATAATTGTCTCGTTAGCTTCTTCACCGACTTTCTCGAGAATTTTGTTCAGCCCTTGGTGATGCAGACTAGCAACATATGAAGAGTCGGGATCCGCGCTTTTTTTACGCTGTTCCAATATGGCTGTCAATTGTTGTATTACGTCACTCATACGTTGGGTCACTTGCAATGGTTATTTTGTATACATTTCTTTGGGATCTTTGATCACTTTTTCTACAGTTTTCCATACGCCGTTGTCGAGTTTACGATAGAAGCAACTGCGTGTTCCTGTATGACAGGCGATACCGCCTAACTGTTCTACTTTCAAAATAATCACATCTTCGTCGCAATCAATGCGTATTTCCTTGATCGATTGCACATTCCCTGACTCTTCTCCCTTACGCCACAGCCTTTTACGTGACCGCGACCAATATACTGCACGCTGTTCGGCAACAGACAGAACCAAAGCCTCACGGTTCATCCAAGCGACCATCAGAATATCATTGTTTAAGTAATCTTGGGCGATAACAGGTATCAAGCCGTCGCTATTCCAGAGGACTTGATCCAAAAATTCTTCATTGCCGGTATCGTGCAAACTTGTCTCGGTCATCGGTTATCGTATTGGAATAAGAACGGCATTATGACACAGAATATTCAGCGTCGCAGCCAGAGTAATAGGATGATGATCGCAGCCCACCCGGGAACCGGCAATTGAGCTAATGCTGCATTGACGTGGGGGTTGGTGATCGCTAATAGAGCAATTAGTCCAATGATTAGGTAGCTACTGCGATTACGCTGCGATTCTAATGCCTGTTCTAATCGTTGGAGGCGTTGCGCCTGATCGTTATTGGCGGGTAGCTGTTTCGGCTGGTTCAGGCTTTCCAGTAAGGTCTCCGGTAGATGTGGCAGTTGTTCGAGAAAGGCTGGTATGTGTTTACGTAATCGTTTGTAAACTCCGCTGGGGGCATAGCGGTCTTTTATCCACTTTTCTAAAAAGGGTTGTGCAGTATCCCAGAGATTTAGTTGCGGATATAGCTCGCGACCCAAACCCTCTATGTTGAGCAGTGTTTTTTGCAGCAATACGAGTGATGGCTGCACCTCCATCTCAAAACGCCGAGCGGTCTCAAATAGAGATATAAGCAGCTGTCCGAAGGAAATCTCCGCCAGAGGTTTTTCGAATATGGGTTCACACACGCTTCTCATCACTGATTCAAATTCGTGAACGTGGGTTTCTGCAGGAATCCACCCACATTCAATATGTAATTCAGCTACCAACCTGTAATCGCGTTGGAAAATAGCGAGAAGATTACGTGCCATATAATATTGATCAGATTCACTTAGGGAGCCGATAATTGCGCAGTCTATGGCGATGTATTGAGGTTTTTCAGGATTCTGTTTGGATACAAAAATATTGCCCGGATGCATATCTGCGTGAAAGAAGCTGTCTCGAAAAACCTGAGTAAAAAATATTTCAACCCCCCGTTCAGCCAGCGCCTGCATATTGGTATTCTGTTGTTCCAGTGCTTTGACATCGGTGACGGGAATGCCATGGATTCTTTCCATGGTCAGTACCTGACGATTAGTAAAGTCCCAATAGACTTCGGGTACATATAAAAGGTCAGAGTCGACAAAATTTCGTCGCAGTTGTGAAGTGTTGCCGCCTTCTCTTTGAAGATCTAATTCATCAAGTATGGTGATTTGATAATCATTGACGACATCTACAGGGCGTAAGCGGCGTCCATCTGGGAAATATTTTTCTATTAACTCCGCCAGCGTAAAAAGCAGTTTGATGTCTTGCAGTATGGTCAGTTCGATACCAGGACGAACAACTTTTACAACGACTTCTTCACCGCTGAATAAGGTAGCGGCATGAACCTGAGCCACCGACGCAGAGGCCATAGGTTGTGAGCTGAACTGGGCAAAAAGGTCGTCGACAGACTTACCTAGAGCGCCCTCAATAATGTCGACAGCTTGCTGTGACGGAAACGGTGGTACCTGATCCTGAAGTTTTGCCAGCTCATCGATAATGTCGTCGGGTAATAAATCCCTTCGAGTTGATAACATTTGACCAAACTTAACAAAAATAGGCCCCAACTCTTCAAGTACCTGACGCAAACGTGCGCCCCGCGTTTGATCCGGTATCGGAAATAATCGCCAGGGGGCAATACTAAATAAAATTGCCAGTGAGGTGGGGAGCTGGCTTTTGTCGACAAATGTATCGAGTCGGAAACGTGTAACAACACGCGCGATTTTGCCAAGTCGTAAAATGCGTGACACAAATGACCCCTTCTACTGCTCTCGACGATTTATGGTCAGATTATCTGTGGCACTTTGCCAAAGTTTTTGAATTTGCGCTTGTAAGCGTTCAGTGCGCATCGTTAGCTGATCGACATCATTGTAAAAGCGATCTGCTTGCCAGCGCGGTGGCAGCAAGTCGCTTTCTTCAATCAAATAGTCGTCGACCTGCCGTTTAATCCCTTTGAGCGCCTGTAATCCGAAGCGTACGCCTCGGCGGATATCTCGCCCCATTTGGTGGCCAATGATATCGCCAAAAATAGAGGCGAGGGACGCTTCCCAGTCAATATCTAGCTGCTTGAAGATCTTTTGCAAATGGATTAGCGCCTGACTATTGCCATGAAGTTCCAGGTCGCCATTGATTAGTGCGCTAGCGGGATCTGTTGCTGTTGCCAGTTTTATAAATTCCTGGGCACTACCTGTGAGTCTTGTGTTGGCCTCACCATCAAACATGCTACAGAGACGGATCTCGTTTTCACCGGGTATGAAATAGAGGCTCAGCTCGGGTGCGGTGCAGTGCAGTGAGAACACATGGTTTTGCAACGTGTTCAATTTGATGAGTGTTGCAGGGTCCATTTGCAGCGCTTTATTGATGGCAGCTTCCAGTGTTGCAATTGCAGCGGTGTGAAGGGTATTGCTGACTATCAAGGTTTTATTCCTTTATGAACGGCGACGATACCACCGGTCATATTGTGGTATTCACAGCGCGCAAATCCAGCATCTTCCATCATTGCTTTTAACGTGTCCTGATCAGGATGCATGCGAATACTTTCAGCCAGATAGCGATAGCTGTCTTCATCGTTGGTGATTAACTTACCTATCTTTGGCAACAGTTTGAAAGAATACGTATCATAAGCCTTACTTAATAAGGCATTACCGGGCTTGGAAAATTCTAATACCAACAAACGGCCGCCGGGTTTTAGCACGCGGTTCATTGATCGCAAGGCGGCGTCTTTGTCGGTAACATTGCGCAAACCGAAAGAGATGGTGATGCAGTCAAAAGTATTGTCAGGAAAGGGTAGGCACTCTGCATTTGCCATTGTGTATTCTATATTGCCGACAATGCCGCTGTCGGTCATTTTGTCTCGACCCACTCGCAGCATAGACTCGTTGATGTCGGCGAGCACCACGCGGCCATGTTGCCCCACAATTTTACTGAACTTTGCGGCTAGATCACCAGTTCCTCCAGCGATATCCAGAACATGGTGCCCTGGCCTTACGCCTGAAAGCTCTATAGTGAAGCGTTTCCAAATACGATGCACGCCAGCAGACATGAGATCATTCATCAGGTCGTATTTGGCCGCTACGGAGTGGAATACGCCAGCAACCATTTCTTCCTTGTTACCTTTTTCCACAGTCTTGTAGCCGAAATGAGTGCTGTTGGAGTCGGTTTGTGATTTTGTCATCGGTGATCTACTTGTGAATACGTAAGATAGGCAGGCTGCTATTGTAGCGGTTCCCCACATAAAATCCATTGCTGGCGGTGGCTTATAACGCGCTTTGGTGATAGACGGCGATACTGCCGTTTATGCTGGGAGATATGGGCGCCAGACTCGACGATGGTTCAAATATCCAGCTCCTGTCGCAGAGCATGCAAACGGTCTTTACGCTCTTCGTTAGATAACGAATGATTGATAGTTTCCGGTATTGCCTTGTGGATAGGCAGCTCCAAGCTTTCACCCCGCATAACCCGGTCACACAATATCGCATAGTTGCGTTTGAACACAGGAAACGCTTTGGTTTCAATACTATTGGCCAGAAAAAACCAGTCCGAGGCGCTGCCAGCCAGATAAATGGCCGGATGGGTCCAGCGCTGCTCGATTTTTGGCGTGGCTGCACGGCAAGCTTCTAGATAGGCATTGTAGGCGTCAGGCAATCCCATTTCTTCTAGCACAGGCTCGCTGAATTTTCTGATGGTGTGTAAAGTGGGTAGATACTCTGATTCCTTGATAGCGCGGCGAGTGGCAGAAATGATGCGGTCAGGTGATAAGTCGCTTAATGTTTTCGCCCACAGCTGTTTTGCCATGATGATTTTTTGATCATCGGAAAAGGCCTTGTGGAATTGGTTGTGATAAGCCAATTGGAATTCGGTAAACATCTGGTTGATCGCAGTAACGTGATCTTCAGTCGGTATACTGTCGGCTGCTTTTTGTCGGTAGTAATCTGGAGTTTTCATCTCAGCTGCCCTCGACGAGGTTTTGTGCCCAGCTTCGGTCGGTGAGGTGCTCGAAGGTTGTTTTACGCTCCGACTGAGCTGATCGATCAGTGACTTGCTGTCCCGCATAGTGTTGACCCATTTGATGACGTGTTGCCCACTGGTACTTGGCATGTTGTAAGAATTTGGTATTCCATGAACGCTGAATTTGCTGAGTATCGCGCCAAAAAAGAACAAACTCTGCAACAAGGCCCCGGGCGAAGGCAATATCGATATTTGCCAATCTTAATATATCGTAGACATCTTCGCTTGGTTGCCAGTTTGCAGCTATTTCCCTAGGTTCGTAATCCAGCTCCATCGTTTTGGTGTAGATAGCCCATTGTCGACGGATGTGGGCGATAAATTTTGAATTCCAGGTGCTGTGAGCTTCGCCGCGTTCGCGCCAATACAAAACAAATTCGGGAATGGCGTCAGTAATAAAGTCGGGGTTAACATCTGCCCGGTGTAAAATGTCTAAAGCGTCCTGACTGGGATGCCAGCTACTATTTAACGCGTTAGACTGCACCTGTCTCGTTTCTACCTCGGCGACTCGACTCTGGTGAAAGCGCCATTGTTTTAGTACGTGTTGCCGAAATTTACTAGGCCATGAGTGCGATACCTGTTGGCGGTCTTGCCAATATATCAGAAAGTCTTCACGTTGTTGCAGGGCAAAATCTCTGGAGATATTGTGATTAAGTTCCAGTAACTGCAACAGATCGTCCGGAGGATGCCAATTTTTCGCCAGCAGGTTTGCGCCGGAGGAGCGTTGACCAACAGCCTGCTCTGTAGTCCTAGTCGTTGTTGAAGCACGTTCAAGAGCTTCAGTGCTGTTCACCGTCTCATTCATTGCAAAGGACAGGCGTTCGCCTTGTTGCAGTGGCGGTGATTCGATCAATATAACGCCCTTATCCTTCAGGCTTTTACTAATTCGCTGCAGTTCACCGACATCCCAGAACGGCATATTACGCTCTAAATCAGCCTTTGAAATGCTGAACCAAAGATAGCCCTGCCTGCTGTCACCATTGGTTAGTGAGCATATATCATTGAGCACATGCAGTAGTACGGACTCTTCCAGGCCAATCGTATTGGCCAATGAAGGAGAGATTACTATAGGGCGCTCTGGAATCAATGATGACATAGTTAGATTGTATAGGGTTGAGCGCGCTGGGTGTATCTTTGATCGTGCGCTGTTGATTAGATATCAATTAGTTTACCAGCGCATGGGGGGGTAGGTGCAAAAATAGACACTGTTAATTTATACAGTAACTCGCTACCATACAGTCTTTTAATTCGCGGTTAGTCCCTGAAGAGAATGGCTGGAAAAGCAATGGCAAAACCAAAAATGGCTTATGTTTGCAATGATTGCGGTTCGGATTACTCGAACTGGCAAGGTCAATGCAAGGATTGTGGCGCCTGGAACACATTGACGGAAATTAAATTACCGTCATCGTCTGCAGCCGCGAAAGAAATTCGATTTCAAGGTTATGCGGGCGCTGCCAATAATCAGAAAGCACAGACACTCGATCAGATAAATTTGGAAGACTTACCGCGGATCCCTTGTGGCGCTGGTGAATTTGATCGCGTTCTTGGAGGGGGTTTGGTTCACGGCTCTGCGATTCTTATCGGCGGTCATCCCGGGGCCGGAAAGAGTACATTGCTGCTGCAAACCATGTGTTATTTGGCTGAATCTATGCCGGCGCTCTATGTTACTGGAGAGGAATCCCTACAACAGGTTGCTATGCGAGCACGTCGTTTGGGCCTACCTACCAACAAGCTAAATATGTTGTCAGAAACCAGTGTTGAGGCTATCTGTAGTCAGGCGGAATTGTTGAAACCGAAGGTGTTAGTCGTTGATTCGATCCAGGTGGCACATACGGAAGATGTGAGTTCTGCACCCGGAAGTGTATCCCAAGTTCGCGAATGCGCTGCGTATTTAACCCGGTATGCAAAACAAACAGGTACCGTGTTGTTTTTGGTGGGGCATGTGACTAAAGATGGCAGTCTGGCGGGACCAAAAGTGCTGGAGCATATGATTGACTGTTCAATTCTGTTGGAGGGATCGGAGGATAGTCGTTTTAGGACGTTGCGAGGACAGAAAAACCGATTCGGTGCAGTTAATGAGCTAGGGGTATTTGCAATGACCGAACAGGGCTTGAAGGAAGTCAAAAATCCCTCAGCCATATTCCTGTCGCGCACATCCGAACCCGCTTCAGGTAGTCTTGTCATGGTTGTATGGGAGGGCACGAGACCCCTATTAGTAGAAATCCAAGCCTTGGTGGATGACTCCCAACTCGGTAATCCGCGCAGGGTTGCCGTGGGCTTGGAACAAAATCGACTAGCGATGTTACTGGCCGTGTTGCATCGTCATGGGGGGTTGCAAGTTGGTGACCAGGATGTGTTTGTGAATGTTGTTGGCGGCGTTAAAGTACTTGAGACGAGTGCCGATTTGGCACTGCTTTTAGCAATTGTCTCGAGTTTTCGGGATCGGCCGTTACCGCAGGATTTAGTAGTATTTGGAGAAGTTGGTCTGTCCGGAGAGATTAGGCCAGTACCTAGTGGGCAGGAGCGTATTCAGGAAGCGGCTAAACACGGATTTAAGCGAGCTATTGTCCCTTCTGCTAATGTGCCAAAAGGCGGTATTGCGGGGATGGAAATAATTGGTGTCGGAAAGCTGGTCGAGGCATTGGAGGCGATATAGGTTCGATCTGATTTAATGCCTAAAATGCGACGAGCAGGGATTCAACAGCCCCCGGCTCAGCGGTCTAACAGTGTGTTCACAGCAAGCCTATTTACTCCGTTGCTGGGCTCCACGTTGTAAGCCATCAACTGAATAAGCTAGAAAATATCCTCCACCATAACGTCCTCGACATCACTGGTATCTCCGGTGATATCGTCGATACCCGCCTCTTCCGTCGGAGCAAGTTCTTCTCTAAATATTTCGAAAATCGCACCTGTTTGTCCGGGTTTGGCTAGCAATCCTGTCGCAGGATCGATTTTGACAGTGACAACGCCTTGCGGCTGCTTAAACTGCGTTTCCGGTTTTCCGTCTAGGGCAACTCGCATATAATTGATCCAGATGGGTAGTGCTGCCTTGCCGCCGTATTCGTTGCTGCCTAAAAGGCCATTTTTATCAAAGCCCATCCAAGCGGTAGTAACAACTCCACCACCATAACCGGAGAACCATGCATCAGTGGGCCCATTACTGGTACCCGTTTTGCCGGCCAGATCATCTCTACCGAGACTCAATGCTTTGCGTCCGGTGCCTTTTTTAATGACATCACGCATCATGCTGTTGATAAGATAGGCGACCCTCGGTTCAACCACGCGCACCGCTTCGGGTAGGCTCAGTTCTGGCTCCGGTAGGTTTAAAATATCCTCCATTGTCGCTAGTTCGTCGGTGGTATCAGTTAATACCGGTAGTATATCGCTATCGATGATAGCGGGAGTATCACGGTCAATTGGTACGCTGTCTGCGGCTATTATCAAGTTATCCTTCGAGTTTGGCTGTTCCTGCGCATCGCAGTTTCTACAAACGGTATCTGGAGTCGCATTAAAAATAGTTTGGGCGTCAATATCTTCGATACGTTGAATCAAATAAGGTTCTATTTTGTAGCCACCATTTGCAAGAACGGAGTAACCGCTTACTATCTGCATTGGCGTTACAGAATGGCTTCCCAGAGCAAGAGACAAGTCTCTGGGAAGTTGCTGAGGATCAAAGCCGAAGCGCTCAACATAGTCAATAGCCCTATTGAATCCCAGGTTGCGAAGCAGTCTGATCGAAACCAAGTTTTGAGATCGGAATAAAGCTGATCGTAACCGCGTAGGGCCATAAAATTTGCCGCTCGAGTTGGTTGGTCGCCAAGTGCTTTCTAGTCCCTCATCCTTAAATACTACCGGTGCATCATTGATGATACTGGCCGGGGTGTAGCCGTTGGCAAGCGCCGCGGTATAGATAAAAGGCTTGAAGTTTGAGCCGGGCTGTCGGGTAGCTTGAGTAATGCGATTGAATTTACTTTGGCTATAATTAAATCCTCCGACAAGGCTGAGAATCGCTCCATTATCAGCGTCGAGCGATACTAATGCAGCTTGCGCATCTGGTAATTGTGATAGGTGCCAATCGCCTGCTTGTCGTCTCCGCAGACGCACCATGTCGCCAATGGCGACTAAATCGCTGGCCGACTGTGCCGAGCCACTGCGGCGGTCGACCGACTCATAGCGTCGCCTCCCTTTCAGGCCATGCTCCCAGGAGATGACTGTTTCACTGCCGTCCCGGGTCAGGGCACTAAATGACTGTTCATCTATGCCGCTGACAATAGCGGGTATTAGACCGCTCACATCAGCTGTATTGGCCAGTTTCTTCAGCCACAAGTCGCGATTCTCCCATTCGTTTTCTGCCAGTACAGACTGTTCGGGCCCGCGATAACCATGCCTTTGATCGTAGTTGAGTAGCCCGTCAAAGACCGCCTTTTGCGCTGCACCCTGAAGAGTACTATCGATGGTGGTATAAACACTATACCCTGCGGTGTAGGCTTCTCGACCGTACTCTGTGAGCATTTCTTTGCGCACCATTTCAGCAATGTAAGGAGATGAAAGTTCTATTCTTGGGCCATGATAGCTGGCAATCACGGGGCTATCAGCCGCCAACTGATAAGCGTCCTGATCGATAAAGCCGAGCTCGAGCATACGCCCAAGAACAACGTTACGACGGCGAATTGCTCTGGCCGGATTAATGATTGGATTGGCAACAGAAGGCAGCTGAGGCAGGCCCGCAAGCATAGCAAACTGCGGCAATTTTAGCTGTTGGAGAGATTTTCCATAGTAAACTTGAGCCGCAGCTTCGAATCCATAAGCACGTTTTCCGAGAAAAATTTTGTTGGCGTAGAGCTCCATTATTTCGTTTTTACCGAGTTCTCTTTCTATTTGCAACGAAAGGAGTATCTCGCTGAATTTTCGGGAAAATTTCTTTTCAAAACTAAAGAAATAATTCTTTGCCACTTGCATTGTGATGGTGCTGCCGCCACCACCTTTTTCTCCGGTCAGCAATAGTTGTGAGACAGCTCGCAGCAACCCTTTTATATCTACGCCATGATGCTCATAGAAACGCTTATCCTCAATTGCAAGAACGGCATTGACAAACAGCGGCGGCATTTGGTCAAAAGTGATCGGTAAGCGACGCTCTTCGCCAAATTCGCCAATAAGTTTTTGATCCGAGGTATATACTCTTAGCGGGGTTTGCAGGCGAACGTCTCGGAGATCGTCAACAGTCGGTAAGTTCGGGCTAAGATAGAGATATGCGCTGGTTAAAATGAGGGTCGTGCCTGCCAGGGATGACAAGAGAAGCCAAATGGCGATTTTCGCAATATTTGTGAGCTGTGCCATACTTTTCCAGTTGTAAAAAAATGATATAGATACTTTAATCAAGTCAGTTTGCCTAAGTGTTAAAGCATAAGCACTTATTTATGATGATTAATTTGCGTAATAGCCATACGTGATATTTAATGTAAGTTGTAAGAGTCCGCTGTAAGTGACGGAAGCCAATAGGGAAAATACTGTGCTAGGCAGTTTATTTGGAAAAAAAAGATCCAGCCCATTGTTAGGAGTAGACATCAGTTCTACTTCCGTTAAGGTGCTTGAGATCAGCAAGAGCGGTGACAAGTACAAGGTCGAGAGCTACGCCGTAGCCTCCTTACCCCCCAATGCAGTTGTTGAAAAGAATATTGCTGAATTGGAAGGTGTGGCTGAGTCGATCCGAAAAGCTTGTGATCGATCAAAAACCAAGCTGAAAACAGCGGCTGTTGCTGTTGCTGGATCAGCGGTTATTACCAAGCTCATCGATATGCCCGCCGGCCTCAACGATGACAATATGGAATCGCAAATTTCTCTGGAAGCGGATCAATATATTCCGTATCCACTGGATGAGGTGGCAATAGACTTTGAAGTGCAGGGTGAATCAGACCGTCCGGAACAGGTCGAGGTTCTTCTTGCTGCCTGTCGTCGAGAAAATGTCGATTTGCGCGTCGACGCTTTGGAGATGGCCGAGCTCTCAACAAGAGTGGTCGATGTTGAGGCATATGCAATTGAGCGATCGTTTGAGATGATGAGGCCCTATCTGGATTGCGACGATGACGGGGCTATAGCCATTGTCGATATCGGTGCCACCATGACCACTCTCAGTGTTCTGGTCGATGGTAAGACGGCTTACACGCGAGAACAGCTATTTGGAGGGCGGCAACTAACCGAGGAGATCCAGCGACGTTACGGTTTGTCGCTGGATGAAGCGGGACTGGCCAAGAAACAAGGTGGCTTGCCGGATGATTACGAACCGGAAGTACTAGACCACTTCACGGATGCGGTCGTGCAACAAGTAACCCGTTCATTACAATTCTTCTTTTCATCCAGTCAATATAACGATGTTGATCATATTATGTTGGCGGGTGGAGTTGCCTCGATGACTGGTCTTGCCGAGGTGGTTCAGGACAGACTGGGTACCCCAACATCATTAGCGAATCCTTTCACCGATATGTCTGTTGCGTCTAGAGTTGATGCTACGGCGTTGAGTAATGATGCCCCTGCATTGTTAATCGCCTGCGGTCTGGCGTTAAGGAGCTTTGACTAATGGCTACCATTAACTTATTACCTTGGCGGGAAGAGCGCCGTCAGGAACAAAAGCAATCGTTTCTAGTTGCTCTTGGCGTGGTTGCCGGTGTTTCGTTACTGGTGGTGGTGCTAATGCACACGTTGGTCAGTGCTTCCATTGAGGGTCAAAAAGGCCGTAATGGATATTTGAAAAAGCAAATTACTGAATTGAACCAACAGGTCAAAGAAATTAGAGAACTGGAAGATAAAAAGAATGATCTGCTGGAGCGAATGAAGGTCATTCAGGATCTGCAGGGCAATAGGCCTGTTATCGTGCGCGTATTCGATGAGATGGTTCGCACGCTTCCGGATGGTGTTTTCTACATGAGCTTGGTGAGAACAAAAGATGAGATTAAGTTGCAGGGAATTGCAGAGTCAAATCAGAGAGTATCGAGTCTGATGCGGAAGGTGGACAAGTCGGACTGGTTTGCATCGCCAAACTTAACGGCTGTAAAAGAAAAGCTCGAATATGGGGAGCAGGCGAGTGAGTTCAATATGTTATTCAGTATCAGCACGCCAGCAGCTAATGATGGCGAGGAGGAATAACGGATGGCTTTTAGCGACGCACTACAGGAACTAAAAGAATTTGACGTCAATGAGCTCAACGCAGACAACATTGGCTCGTGGCCAATTGCCATTAAAGTTATCGTTTGGGTGATCGTCTTTGTTGCTGTTTTGGTGGCCGGCTATATGTACGATGTTTCAGGCCTGCAGAAGAATTTGGTACAGGAGCAAAAGAAAGAGCTGGACTTGAGGTCCGAGTTTGAAAGGAAGGCCTACCAAGCGGCTAACTTGAATGCCTATCGAACCCAAATGGTGCAGATGGAAGAGTCTTTCGGTGCCCTTGTCAGTCAGTTACCTAGCGATACCGAGGTGCCTGGATTATTGGAAGATATTACCAATAAAGGACTGTCCAGCGGACTTGATATCAACAGTATTACGCTGAGTAATGAGATTGTTCAGGAATTTTATGTGGAGAAACCGTTTCAAATAGTGGTGCGTGGTAACTACCATGATATCGCTACTTTTGTCAGCGGTATTGCCAGCCTTCCTCGCATCGTAACGCTGCATGATTTCGAAATCCTACAAAGTGATGACGCAACGCTAAACATGAAAATTACTGCGAAAACTTATCGCTATAAAGACTTGGAGGAAAATGATGCCTAAATTTTCCCTCTTGGGACCTCTGCTACTTGGGCTGCTATTAACCGCGTGCACCAGTGATAACTACCAAGACCTAGACGAGTTTATGGCTGAGAAAAAAGCCAGACCTGTCGGCGTTATAAAGCCGATTCCTGTTTTTAAAGCCTACAAAGCATTTAATTACAGTGCCGCCGGTATGCGTGGGCCCTTTGATCAGCCGGTGGACGTTGGCGAAATTACACGTATGCAATTGAATAGCAACGTGAAACCGAATAGCAACAGAACGAAAGAATATCTTGAACAGTTCAGTCTAGATTCCTTGTCAATGGTCGGAACGCTGGAGCAGGGTGGTCAGTTCTGGGCGCTATTGCAAGATGGTGATGGCGGTGTCCATAGAATTCAGACAGGCAATTACGTTGGCCGCAATCATGGCAAAATTGTTGAAGCCGGTGAAAGTTATTTGTCGGTGATTGAAATAGTACCAAACGGCGTCGATGGTTGGGTAGAAAGACCTAAAACGATCAAGATACAAACATTAGAAGATTAGTGACAGCGGAGAGTTCCATGGAAATTGCATATAGACAACAGGGATCTATAAAAGGAGGGGTGAATATCAGGCCTCTTCAAATATTGAGGACTCTGTTTGTCGTATTGTGCGCATTAACAGGTAGCGTCACTTTTGCTGCTGATGCTAACTTAACGGACGTTCAGTTTAGTTCCCAGCCAGGGGGTCGCTTCGAAGTTCGAATGGATTTTGATAATACTCCCCCTGAGCCTAAGGGCTACAACATCGAGAAGCCCGCTAGAATTGCTATCGATCTAGCCGGTGTTGCGAGCCAGCTAGGCCAAAAGAAATTTCCTCTTTCTTATGGCAACGCCACTAGTGCCGTTATTCTTGAGGCGGGTGGTCGCACCAGAATGATTCTTAACCTTGTGGAATTAGCGCCTTATGAAACGCGCATTGAGGGTAACAGCTTATATGTTGAAGTTGGTGATTCAGGGGTTCGAGATTATTTGAAGCCCACCAAAGAAAACCCTGCGCTGGTTGGCGCGACCCAGAGTGCCGCGGTGACTGGAGGCAACGAAATCGTCGATGTCGACTTTCAGCGTGGTGAAATGGGTGAAGGTCGTCTGGTTGTTAACTTAGCGAGCCCTAAAGTGGGTATTAATGTATTTGTAGAAGGCGAAACAATTAAGGTTGATTTTTCTGGGGTAAGCTTGCCCGAGCGTTTACAGCGTCGTTATGATGTTAGTGATTTTGCAACACCCGTGCAGTCAGTCGAAGCACATCCCATTGATGGCGGCGCTTTGTTTTCATTGGAGGCGAGCGGTGATTATGATTATCTCGCTTATCAGACTGACAGCGAGTATGTCGTTAGTGTAAAACCGCTAACGAACGAAGAAGTCGAACTTAAGAAAAAAGACTTTGCTTACGTAGGTGAGAAACTGTCGCTCAATTTTCAGGATATTGAAGTTCGAGCAGTTTTGCAGTTGATTGCTGACTTTACCAGCTTGAACTTGGTGGCTAGTGATACGGTTTCTGGACGTATAACACTGCGTTTACAGAATGTTCCTTGGGATCAGGCTTTGGATCTTGTACTAAAAACGAAAGGTCTCGACAAGCGTCAAAATGGCAATGTCTTGATGGTCGCACCGGCATCAGAAATTGCTGAGCGAGAACGATTGGAAATAGAAAACAATAAGCAGATTGAAGAATTGTCGCCATTACAGACTGAGCATATCCGTATTCGATATGCCGAAGCCGGTGAAATGTTCAATTTATTTGATACCAATAGTGGCGACGGGGGCGATAGAGCGTCGTCAAGTATGTTGTCAGCTCGCGGTAGTGTCATCGTTGATGAACGAACTAACTCTCTGCTCGTGACCGAAACTGCTCAAAAACTTCAAGAATTGAGGCGCGTGATTCGGTTGCTTGATGTTCCAGTAAGACAGGTGCTTGTAGAGGCCCGAATTGTCATTGCCAATTCCAGCTTCGATGAGGAGCTGGGGGTGAAGTGGGGTGCTGCGGGCGTTAACCAGATTAATGGCGACAACCAGCTGTTCTTTGGCGGTAATACAGAATCCATAGAGGCCAGCCGAAACTCAGTTGCAGATGCGATGATAAACATAGCGCAGGGCAACGCGATCACGGAAGCGATATTGGCACCTGATGCGCTCAATGTGGATTTGGGCGTTGCTAATCCGACGGGCAGCGTAGCCGTAGGATTTGTTAGTAGCGATGTTATATTACAAATGGAGTTAAATGCCCTAGAGTCTCAGGGTCGCGGCGAAATTGTATCGCAGCCTAAGGTCATCACCGGTGACAAACAGGAAGCTATTATCAAGTCTGGTTCCGAGGTTCCGTACCAGGAGTCCTCGGCAAACGGCGAAACGACTATTTCCTTTAAAGAAGCCGTATTAAAACTTCAGGTCACGCCAAGTATTACCCCGGATGATCGTATTATTATGAAACTGGAGATTAATCAGGATTCGATCGGTACGTTGGTTCCATCCGGGAATGGGGGAGTTGTTCCCACGATTGATACAACCGAGCTAACAACACAAGTTCTGGTAGGCAATGGAGAGACGGTGGTGTTAGGTGGTGTATTTCGGACTGTTGACGTTGAATCTGAATCCAAAGTTCCAGTTTTGGGTGATATCCCTTACCTCGGTCGTCTGTTCACTAATACGACCGTGACTCAAGAAAAAACAGAGACGTTGATTTTTATCACGCCAAGGATTCTGGCTGACACTTTGATCGATTAAACTTCTAGTAGTAATTCATGAAATCATCTTCAAATGTTTTTCTCGTCGGCCCCATGGGGGCCGGGAAATCGACTATCGGACGGCTGCTGGCAGCCGAACTTCGTCTTGACTTCAACGATACGGATAAAGCGATCGAAGATCGCAGCGGTGTCGATATTCCATGGATTTTTGACATGGAAGGTGAAGAAGGCTTTCGAGATCGAGAGGCGGCGGTCTTGGACGAATTAAGTCAACTTGATAAAGTACTACTTGCAACTGGCGGCGGTATCATCCAAAAATCGGAAAATCGTCGCGTGCTTTCAAGTCGTGGTAGGGTCGTTTACCTAATGACCTCAATCGACGAACAAGTTCGGCGTACTGCGAGAGATAAAAAGCGGCCTCTATTGAACAGCGATGATCCTCGTAAAGTGTTGACAGATTTAATGGAATCAAGACATCCACTGTATGATGAAATCGCCGATTACATTATTGACACGGATGGTCGTAGTCCAAAATCCGTTGCGCAGGAATTAGCGAAAACGTTAACATCCTGAATCCTTCTATTATTCCTTATCTTGCTTGCCCTGCTGTGTTATAAAGGAGATAGTACGTAGGCTTTTTTTTAGTACGTCTACTCTAATAGTGATTGTCGTTTTTCATGAGTCAACATTATTCAGGTAACAATATGCGTTCGCTTTTTTGTGAATTACTCGTAGTTCCTAATCTTTTTCTAGCAGTTTAAATTTATTATGCAAACACTCAATGTCGATCTGGGCGATCGCAGTTATCCTATTTATATTGGCGAAGATTTACTGTCGCAAGCTGAATTGCTTCGTCAGCATATTCACGGTCACCAGGTGCTCGTTATCAGCAATGAAACGGTAGCGCCAATTTATCTCGAATCGATAAGACGATCACTGGGTGATTTGCACTATTCTGAATTGATTTTGCCGGACGGTGAACAATACAAATCGCTCGAAGTCCTCGGAAAAATTTACGATCGCTTACTGGAAGAAAATCACAACCGTACAACAACACTGGTCGCTTTAGGTGGAGGCGTTGTCGGGGATATGACGGGTTTTGCCGCTGCCAGTTATCAGCGTGGTGTTAATTTCATTCAGATTCCGACTACCTTGCTTTCGCAGGTAGATTCCTCTGTTGGTGGTAAAACAGGGGTTAATCATCCGCTCGGAAAAAACATGATAGGCGCTTTTCACCAGCCTCAATGTGTTATCGCAGACACCCAAACTTTGTCGACATTGCCGCCTCGTGAATTATCAGCCGGAGTGGCTGAAGTGATTAAATATGGGTTGATATCGGATGCTTCTTTTTATCGCTGGTTGAAGGGCAATGTCGATGGTCTGCTGGCCTGTGATGGGGACGTTCTCAGTGAGGTAATTCGCCGTTCCTGTGAAAATAAGGCACATGTAGTTGCCAGTGATGAGCGCGAGGCAGGTGTTCGTGCGATATTGAATTTTGGCCACACCTTTGGGCATGCCATCGAAACTGCTCAAGGTTATGGAGCCTGGCTTCATGGAGAAGCGGTAGCCGCCGGTATGATGCTGGCCACAGATTTATCGTCGCGTTTGGGTTGGTTGACAGTGGGTGATGTTAATGATGTGCGGCAATTATTACAGCAGTCAAGGTTGCCGGTCCAACCGCCAACGATGAGCTGCGATCAATTTTTGTCGTTAATGGCGCGAGATAAAAAAGTCTTGGATGGGAACTTGCGTTTAGTATTGCTTAAGAGTGTCGGCGAGGCGATTGTCACAAGTGATGTCACAACGCAGCAGATAAAAGCCACACTGATGGCTGCGGGCGTTCAGTCTTGATCATATCGTCGTATCTATCGGTGCCAAATAGCAAGCTGTTGATGGCTTGTTTGTTGATAGTCTTCGTTCACCAAGGTTAGGAGCAGTCCATGGCGGAAGTATCTAGCGAGTATGGCGTTGATCACTATGTGCAGCGCTTGGACTTGGGCGATGATCCGTTTAATGGCAACAGTGACAGTGATTATTTTTATACCGGCGCTGCGCGAGGCCAGACGTTAGATCAGCTGGTTCATTTTGTTCGATTTGGTGAACAAATCGTCGTGTTATTAGGTGCTTCTGGCAGCGGTACGTCAAGCTTACTTAACCAGTCATTGGTAGTGCTGGAAGATTTGATGGACTGTTGTTATATCAATGGCAGCGATGAAATCCAGCCCGATCAAATCATGGCATCACTGAATGAGCAGCTGCAGCTGTGTTTATCTGAGCCGATCGAGAGCGTTGGATTTTTAGAGGCCATAAAGTTGTTCTCCTTAGTTGATGGCGAGCCGGAACCCTTTTTGCTGACGATTGACCAAGCTCACTATCTCTCGTTTGAAAGTTTTGAATTATTGCGAGAGTTAGTGGCAGCGAGCGGAAATACTGCCAAGCTGTTGCTGGTGGGCGAATATCAGGTTGAACAATTAGCAAAGCTAGCATCTTTTGGTTCAGGACAATTAAAAATTTTGGAGTTGCAGGCCCTCTCCAACAGTGAGACAGAAGAGTACTTACTCGGTAAATTGCAGTCAGTAGGATATGCCGGCGATATGCCATTAAATAGTGACCAACTTGCTGTTTTGTATGAGCAAGCGGGCGGTAATCTGGCAGAAATTAATCAATTAGCGCCCGTATTGTTGGCCGCGCAAGACGAGCATAATGTCAGCCGCAAGCGCTATGAGATTCCTCGAGTCCATGGTGTTGCTATAGCTTTACTTGCCGCAGTATTGCTGCTGTTCTGGGCCTTTCAGCGGTCAGACGAAAATCAAAGCGGAAGCGGGCCAGCGACGGTATCGATCCCACTTGATCTGAGTAATTCTCAGCTACATAGGAATGATAGCACTGCTACAGGTGAGTCTATGGCAGAAGGGTCTTCGAATTCTGCCTCAGGCATTGCTAATAGGGTAACGGTGACGACCGATACGGCGGCCGTCGCATCAGCTTCCGGAGGTATCGATCGCAGTTCGCCTGCAGTTGTAGAGAGAGAGGCGTCAACGAAAGCTGCCTCAGTTGCATTGCCGAAAGCTGCAGTAGAAAAAAAGTGGGTAAAGTCCCAGAGTGAATTAGCCCCAAATGTCGCTGCCGATGAGGTAATGTCCCAGAAGCCACAAAAAAGTGCCGTAGTCGAAAAGCCAGTCAGCCGGCCAGCAAAGGTCGCCCAGCAAGTGACTCCTGTACCGGTGCCGAGTGGTATGTCCCCACGCGAACAGCGGATTTTAAACCTCCCGGTCAACGCCTATATGTTGCAGTTAATGGGTGCGCTGGATGAGTCAAGAACTCGTGGCGTGGTAAAACAATACATAGGGCGTTTACCCGTAACCTATATCGAAACTCGACGAAAAGACAAACCCTGGTTTGTTGCTGTCGCAGGCCCTTATGACACGAGAGCGGCGGCACTAGCGGCTATTAAAGAATTGCCGCCGCAACTGCAAAAGGAACGTCCTTGGCCAAGAAGCATTGCCACTTTACAACAGGAAATCCGAAATAGCAGAAGATAGTTCAGCGGTTTTTTGGGTTTGAATGCCATTAATTTTTTCGATATTTGTTCCATCCGGGCCTTCCGTGTAAAATACCTCCCCGTTTTCTTACATCATAAACTGTTGTTCAGTACTCATCGTATCTTCTTGATATTGAATTAGGCTATCAGCAAGAATTATTAAATTAGTATTATTATGACTTTAAAGAATGATCGTTTTTTACGTGCCCTGCTAAAGCAGCCTGTGGATGTAACACCCGTTTGGATGATGCGCCAAGCGGGGCGGTATTTACCAGAGTATCGAGCTAGTCGCGCTAAAGCGGGTGATTTCATGTCTCTAATGATGAATCCGGAGTTTGCCTGTGAAGTGACTATGCAGCCATTGGATCGCTATCCTTTGGATGCGGCGATATTGTTTTCTGATATTCTGACTATTCCTGATGCGATGGGCCTTGGTCTCTATTTCGAGACTGGAGAAGGACCGCGGTTTAGAAAGACAATTCGGACTGCTGCTGACGTTGAGGCCCTAGCTATACCGGACCCGCATAAAGATTTAGGGTACGTGATGGATGCTGTCAGTACTATTCATAAAGAGCTAAACGGTCGTGTGCCGCTGATTGGTTTCTCGGGAAGTCCTTGGACACTAGCAACCTATATGGTGGAAGGTGGTTCGTCTAAGGACCACAGAATCGTTAAAGCATTAGCGTTTAACGAGCCGCAAACAATGCACGGTTTATTAGATAAGTTGGCTCAAAGCGTCACTTCATACTTGAACGGGCAAATCATGGCTGGAGCTGAAGCCGTACAAATCTTCGACACATGGGGTGGGGCTTTAAGTCATGCGGCTTATCGCGAATTTTCCCTATCGTATATGCAAAAAATCGTTGATGGTTTAATCCGTGAACACAATGGTCAGGTTATTCCGGTCATTCTGTTCACCAAAAACGGCGGCCAATGGTTACAAGCAATTGCTGACACAGGAGCAACCGCAATTGGTTTAGATTGGACCACTGATATCTCGTCAGCGCGCCGACAAGTAGGTGACAGAGTTGCCCTTCAGGGTAATATGGATCCAACCATGTTGTATGCGTCGCCTCAAAGAATTCGTGAAGAAGTGTCTTCGATACTAGAGGGATATGGAAACGGTAGCGGCCATGTGTTCAACCTAGGCCACGGAATCACTCCGGAAGTTAACCCTGAAAATGCACGGGTATTCATTGAATCAGTCCATGAATTGTCGGCAAAGTACCACCAGAATTAACGGTTTTAGATAATATTTTTAAGCTCAGCTTGGTGGGTAGTGGCTAAAAATCTCGGCGACAGCGTCATTCATCAATGAAGTAATTTCCTCTGCAGATTGATCACTGATCTTTATCGTATTACTGCCGCGCCATTTCAGCTTATTGTCGCCAACGCCAATCATATCGATAACAATACGTGTCTCGTTGATGATTGTGTCTCCTCCAATGGGTAAACTAAGTCCTACCCCTATCGCTGAATTATTACCGCCGCTACCAAATCCAATACTGGCTCGTGAGTTGGGTTCCTGATTATAGGTCTCTGAGGAAATATTAAGCCGTATTAAAATATCAGCGGGGGCTTCTTTGGTCGCTCGATTCAGAAACAACGTGAATAACGCGTTGTCGACCGCGGTTTTGGTTCGTTCTAACATCAGCGGGTTAAGACTCAGGCTGTTGTCAGTTTGGCTATCAGTTTGGCTATCATTGTCCCAGTCGTAATAATGAAATGCAGAAAAGTTGGCATCGGTATCGTAATCAACCATGACATTGCTGCTTTGGCAGGCGGTTAGAAAAACCATAAAAACGGCGGCAGTACATAATCGGGTCAATATCAACGGTGTTTTCATGGCTATCACCTTAGGTTTCGCTGTTATGTGGCTAATAATCAATCGCTGTTGTCAGCATAATATAGGTTATTCCCTGCATTCTATCAATTGTCAAAGGATTAGAAGCCTTCGGGAAACTATTGAAAAAAGAGGTGGTGGCAGTTAGGCTGTAATTGCCCACAGAATGTTGGCCAGCTCTTGTCTAACCCGGGAGGGCAGCATGCATGTCTCACACTTCAAGTATGTTTATCGCACTGCTTTAGCGGTTGTAATGTTGTCAGTATCACAACTTGCCTTCGCCGGATCCAACCAATACAGCGGTGTGGCGACTCGTAGCAACTTATCGGTATGGCGCGTCAACCACCAGAATGGATCCGTGTCTTTGTGCAGTTTTGAAAGATACGCTGATCAACCTGATTGTTATCCGTGGAGTGCCAATGAGTCTATTGGCAAGTTTGACATTATTCGAGGTCACGATGTGCTTTCGACTTGGCGCATCAACGTGATGTCCGGTGAGGTATCCCTGTGTGAATACGACGAAATTACTGCCCCTCCGATATGTACCCCCTGGAGCAAAAGTCAGTGATTTTACAGTTTGTTTATGGCTGAGCTAAAAGCACCCTGATACTGTTGTATTTGTCTCAAACGACTATCTAAGCGCTTTTAAAATGTCGGTAAATCTTGGATTTCGTCGATATTCGAAAATAGCTTGTTGTTATTAAATGTTGTTTAATATCGGTCTCGCAACCCGATTTTTTGCCTAAGGATTATTTTGAATGAACATGGCTAGCCTGTTCCCCCTGTGCCTGATATTACTGTTAACTTCCTGCGCGACATCGCCTACCGGGCGTTCGCAAATGTTGTTAATGCCTGAGGGACAAATGGACCAAATGGGTGTGGCTGCGTTTGACGATCTGAAGACAACGGCAACACTGAATAGCGCTGCCACCACCAATCATTACGTGTCTTGTGTAGCGAATGCAATCACCTCAGCACTTCCAAGCAAAGATCGGCGCCAGTGGGAAGTCGTCGTTTTTGTTGATGATTCGGCAAATGCCTTTGCTTTGCCGGGTGGAAAGATCGGCGTCAATACTGGTTTGCTAACTATTGCCGTTGATCAGAATCAGCTAGCTGCGGTGATTGGGCACGAAGTAGGGCATGTATTGGCCCAACATGGTAATGAGCGGATGTCGATGGAGTTTGCAACGCAGACCGGCGCTCAACTCGCGGGGGCGGTACTGGCTAATACTCAGGAAAAGCCGCTGCTAATGGCAGCTATGGGTTTGGGTATTCACTACGGCTTGAAATTACCCTATAGCAGAACTCATGAGGCAGAGGCCGATATGATGGGGCTGGAATTAATGGCGCGGGGGGGCTTTAATCCAGAGGCGAGTATTCAGCTTTGGCGTAATATGGGTGTACAGCAGACGGAGTCGTCACCGCCTGAATTTCTATCAACACATCCAGCCCATGCCACGCGAATCGATGGTTTAGCCGCGAACATGAGTGATGCATTAACAACCTATCGGCAAGCACAGCAGCAAGGAAGACGGCCTGATTGCCGGAAGTAGTGATTCATTGTTGTAGGTCTACTAGCCCATATCACAGTTAATGCCGTGATTCATATCCAGTGCCGGTTGATCACTGCCTGGTTTGCCAATCACCTTTGCGGGTACGCCAGCAACGGTAGTATGAGCGGGCACATCTTGTAATACGACACTACCGGATCCCACTTTAGCGCCACTGCCAATGCGGATGTTACCAAGAATTTTGGCGCCGGCACTGATCAATACGCCGTCGCCCACTTTTGGATGACGGTCTCCGCCTTCTTTACCCGTGCCACCCAATGTTACCGAGTGCATGAGCGACACATTGTTGCCAACGGTTGCAGTTTCTCCGATCACCACACCCGTTGCATGATCGATCAGAATACCGTGTCCTATCTTCGCCGCGGGGTGAATGTCTACGCCAAATTCGGTAGAAATACAGTTCTGGAAAAATAAGGCTAAATCTTCCCGTCCCTGATTCCACAGCCAATGCGCAACACGGTAGGCCTGCAGCGCATGAAAGCCTTTAAAATAGAGAAAAGGCACAGAGTATAAGCTACAGGCAGAATCACGCTCTTTGACCGCGCGGATATCACAGCGAACGGCTTTGGCAATGGTTGAATCAGACGCCAGAGCATCCTCAATGACTTCCCGAACCAACAGTGCTGATACTGTCGGGCTGTCCAGTTTATTAGCCAGATGAAAGCTAAGGGCACGTTCCAGGGTCTTATGATTGAGGATGGTAGAGTGCAAAAAACTCGCCAAAACAGGCTCTTTATTAATGGCAGCTTGGGTTTCTGTCTGAATACTTTGCCATATGGCATCATTTTCAGGGCTAATCGCAATAGGTTGCGTTGCCATGGTGGTGCTCCCGTTATCACATTGCGTTATTGTCTGGGTAGTAGCGCTAGTATAACGATTATTGAACGCCAATGTCCCGTTAAGGTAGTTTGGCTTTACAGCACCACAGAGGATGGTTTGATTCTCGATATTTTCGTTCGAACGGGGTTATTGGTTCAGCTTCTTCGAGGGCTTCGACGCTTGGTGTATAGCCTGCGATTGACAGTGCAACGGAAAACTCTTGGATATAGTTAGCCCAGTTACTGCGGACTTCTAAATCTCCACCCAGGGCCAACAGTGATGGAAATAGCGGCGAACCATGAACTCGTCGCTTTAGGTGGGCAGATTTTGGCCATGGATTAGGGTAAAGCAGATAGTGCCGGGACAGTGACCAGCCCGCGGTAACAGCAAGGCGCCAAAAATCTTCGACATCAGCTTGTAACAATACGTAGTTCTTCGAAACCTCTGATGGGTAACGAAGGTCGTGTTTGTCTAGCCGATGCCGAGATTTGTCAATCCCGATGACCAGCGCATCTGGAAATTGGTTCGCGATAAACCGAGTACTTTCACCAACACCACAAAACGAATCGAGAATAAGGGCTCCCGGATGCTCAGCTACTCGTTCAACGGCCTGTTCGAAGGTACGCAAACTGTGCTCGGCAAAAGGTCGCCGAAATTGAGTATTGAGATGCCGCCGTACGACGGCATCAAGGTGCTCATGAATTCCTTGCTGATTACTCACTATGGCTCGTGAATTTGCCGGGGGGTCATTGCTTGAATGAGTCACAAAATGCCTTTGATTACCTGCTTAGTAATCATCGCATTATAACAGCGCCAGCGAATACGCCATCATTTTTCTATCACCATCCATCTTTTCAACATGATTGCGATTTTTCGACACGACTGTCAGACTCATCAGATAACTTTTTAAGGATTTTTTAATGAGACAAGATCGACGTCCCTATTGGGTTAAAAAAGTATATTTAGATGTTCGTCGTTGGTATGGAAACCATTTCCTTAAGCCGGCCTGTGACCATTTAGGCAATCATCACACCATCATGAAACCTTGGTATGTGTCGATCTCTGGACCTAATATTCGCATCGGAAAATGTGCAACAATTATTGGCGAGCCAGATCAACGCGTAAAGATTGCAGTCTGGGGCAGTCAACCGGAACTCGGTGAACTTACCATCGGAGACTATGTGTTGATAAGCCCTGGCGTAAGAATTTCAGCCGCCGACAGCATTACTATTGGCAACAGTGTGATGATAGCAAACGGCGTTTATATAACTGATGCAGACTGGCATGGGGTTTATGATCGCAGCCAAAGAGCGCCAGCAGTTACGCCAGTAATAATCCATGACAATGTCTGGTTGGGTGATCGCTGTGCTGTATTAAAGGGAGTGACTATTGGTGAAAATAGTATTGTGGCGGCCAATGCGGTGGTGGTTAAAAATGTGCCCGCCAATGTGGTTGTTGCCGGCAATCCTGCGAAGGTGGTCAAACGATTGGATACTGATAGAGGCTTTGTTACTCGCGCCGATTTTTTTTCTGACCCAGAAGGTCTTGAGCAATTTTTTCAAGCGGTCGATAAAACGGTATTGGAAAAAAATGGCTTCGGCCGCTGGTTACGCACGTTATTTTTTCCGACCGACAAGGATTAATGCAATACAGGGGAGCGACATGCTCCAAATCATCGCTAGAAAAGCTGTAAGGGTGGTTCGTTTAACATAGCGAGCTGTTCTCTGAGCTCCAATATATGGTCAGACCAATACCGCGGACTATTAAACCAAGGGAAGTTTCGCGGAAATGCAGGATCCTGCCAGCGTCGCGCCAGCCAGGCGCTATGGTGCATAATCCGCATTGTCCGCAGCGCTTCGACTAAATGTAATTGTCTTGGATCAAAATCAAAAAACTCGTTATAGCCCTCAACTAATTCATTGATCTGAGCGGTCTGTCGCTGTCGATCCCCGGATAAAAACATCCAAAGATCCTGAATTGCCGGTGCCATTCGGCTGTCATCGAGGTCAACAAAATGAGGGGAATCTCCCCGCCACAGAATGTTTCCAGAGTGACAGTCGCCGTGAAGGCGAATGAGAGACGCAGGCACCCGACTGAAAGCCTCTTTCACACCGCGAATCAAATCTTCACACAAACTGTTATAGGCCGGTTTTAAGTCATCCGGCATAAATTCCTCTCTGATCAAAGCATAGCTGTCTTCGGCAAAACTTTTAATATCGAGAGTTGGTCGATGGAGATAATTAGTTTGTGCGCCGATAGCATGGATACGGCCGCATAGACGACCAAGAATAAGTAAATTATCCAGATCATCCAATTCCGGCGCATGTCCGCCTTTGCGTTCATACAGGGCAAAACGATAGCCTTCAAATTCCAACAGTGTTTTGCCATCAATAACCATTGGCGGCACAACGGGTATTTCTACGTCATGTAAATCAAGACTGAATTGATGCTCTTCAAAAATTTGTGCGTCGGTCCACCGCTCTGGTCGATAGAATTTGATGATAACGGGTTCACTGTCTTCAATACCAACCTGATACACGCGATTTTCGTAACTGTTAAGTGGAAAGATTCTTAAATCACTTAGCCTCCCCGTACTTTCAACGGCATCAATAACCAATTCAGGTGTCAATAGCTCGTAGGGATGATGTTTGTTCATTAGTAACGATGCTCATTGAGAAGCGCGACTGTTTTTATTTGCGCAAAAACTTTCTGACCGGAGTGTAGTTTCAATCGATCCACTGATTTTCGAGTCAGGCGTGCCAATAAATACTGGTTAGCAAAATGTAAGCGGACTAATACTCTGGCATGAGTGGTACCCGACTTTTGTATTTCTATTTCATCAATGATGCAGGGAAGAATATTTAGAATGCTACTGTTTTTAGGTTGTTCCAATGTGATGCTGACATCCCTGGCAGGAATTCTAAGTCTTACTGCTGTATTAATGTCGTGATCAATAGCCGTTAAGAAAACGCGTAGGTCATCATCGACGACTAGCTCACTTAGCTGATAGTGTTCGTCGTGCCGGTCAACGGTAGCGACAATAATACTGGCGGCATTGTCTTCATGACTAAGGCTCAAATCTGTTCGTGAACTAAGTTCCAGCATTGAGCCTTGGGCGATAACCTTTCCCTGTTGCAAAACAAGAAGATGATCAGCGAGCCGATTGACTTCTTCTAGATTATGGCTGACGTATAAAATAGGGGCGGATAATTGCTGATGGAGTTTTTCCAGATGCTGCAGGATATGTTCTTTACTTTGTTGGTCAAGCGACTCTAGGGGTTCGTCCATCAATATTAAGCGGGGGCTACTCAGCAGTGCCCGGGCTATCGCAACCCGTTGTTGTTCTCCGCCTGACAGCGTGGTCACATTATTTTCCAGTAAGTGGGACATATCTAGCCATTCACAAACATGTTCTAGCAATGGCCCATTATCATTAAAACGTCGTTGATAGGCGTATTGAAGATTTCCAAGCACCGACAGATGTGGAAACAGCCTCGCATCCTGAAATACATAGGCAATTTGTCGCTGTTGCGTGGGTAGGAACGTATTTTCGTCCTGCCATACTTCATTATTAAAGACTAAATTTCCGACAGTATTTTTTTCGAGACCGGCTAGCCAGCGCAAGAATGTTGTTTTACCAGCTCCACTATGACCGTATATGGCAGTTACACCGTTACTATCCAATGCTGTTTGCACTGAAATATGGAATGCCTTGCGCTGTAATTCAAGACTAACAAGAAGACTCAATGGCTTACCCCTTTTATTGATCCTATCGCAGCGGGACGATTGAACCGATAAATGGTTGCCAATAACAGCAATGAAAAAACGACTAAGCCACCAGCAAGCCAATGAGCTTCGGTGTACTGTAGGTTTTCAACTTTGTCATAAAGAGCAATCGATAGAACTTGGGTTTCTCCCGGAATATTACCTCCAATCATTAGTACTACCCCGAACTCTCCTACCGTATGTGCAAAGCCGAGGCTGGCAGCAGTGATAAAACTGCGCTTACTCAGCGGCATAATAATAGAAAAAAACTGATCCTTTAGGCTTGCTCCCATGGTTGCGGCGGCTTCTAATAGCGATTTTGGTAGCTGTTCAAAACTGGCCTGCAGAGGCTGAACAACGAAGGGCAGCGAATAAAGCACCGAGCCTATAACTAATGCACTGAAGCTAAAAGCCAGAGAGTCTCCAGTTGTTGCCAACCAAAATTGACCCAGTGCACTACTGGGGGCAAACGCCAACAATAGATAAAAACCTATCACGGTTGGAGGAAGGACCAATGGCAAAGCGACAACCGCTTCAAGAGCAGGCTTTATTCTGCAGCGAGTATTAGCCAGCCACCACGCCAATGGCGAGCCCAGCAGAAGTAGGATCGCAGTCGTTACTGCCGCTAATTTTAACGTCAGTAAAATTGCATCAAGGTCATGCGGTGACAAGTTGTTTATCTCGAATTAACCGTTTCATCGTGTTGTGTAGCCATGACGTTCAATAATATCTTTTGCCTCACCGGTCTTTAGGAAAACTAAAAACGATAGAGCCGCAAGATTTTTCTTGCCGGATTGTAGCAGGATCGCTTGCTGGCGTATTGGTTGATACCAGTTTTCAGGTACTCGCCAGTATGCCAGCGAGTCGCTGGCTTGGTTTTGCAGGGCCGACATTTGAGACAGTGCTACAAATCCAGCCGCCGTATTGCCTGTGGCAACAAATTGATAGGCTTGCCCAACATTTGCACCCCTTACCAAATGTTGCCTGGTTACATCCCATAGCCCTAGATGTTGCAAAGCTTGTTGTGCGGCAATGCCATAGGGCGCAATGTCAGGATTGGCAACGGCCAACTTGCTTCGCTGTTGACGAACGGTAGTGAGGGCCGCAGTGAAACACGACAGGATTGCTGTAGGTAGATGTTTGTCATTGGAGAAAGAACAGGGGATAGCCTGCATCGTGTCATTGAAAGCCAGCACTAATTTCCCCTCAGCATAAGTGAATCGTGACTCTGGCACAGCAAGATTTAGCTGCTCGAGTTGCTGCGGGTAGCGGCTATTGGCAGAAAGCATGACATCGAAGGGAGCGCCAAAAGTGATTTGGTTGAAAAGAATTCCGCTTGAGGCATTTACCTGCTGTAACTGGTGGGGGTGAGAGGCCTCGAAGGCATTAATAAGATCAGACATCGCCCATCTAAAATTAGATGCTGTAGCAATCGTTGCCACTGAGGCTGCCGGCATGGCGGTCCATAAGCAACAAAAAACAGTTAACAAAAATTTGGACATCTCTTATTCCGGGATTAACAAAGCATATATCGGGCAATTCGCTATCAAGTTGCGACTGCAGTGATGGCGGTCGCCATAATAACACCGATTATTCCGTTCTCGCTAAACACCAAATGTGAACTTCTGTCGCACCGGCTTTAAGCAGGCATTGGCTAGCTTCGCTGACTGTCGTTCCCGTTGTCATTACATCATCAACCACCGCCACCAATTTGCCAGCTACGTCACCGCACATCTGAAAGGCACCTTTCATATTACTGCAGCGCTGATCAGCAGTTAACATCTGCTGTGCGGCCGTCGGTCTGCAGCGTTTTAAAAATCGTTTCATTGGAATATTGAAGTGATGGGAGTAATAACGCGCCAAATGCTCGCTTTGATTAAACCCTCGAATGGTTTGTCGAGACCAGTGTAATGGAATGGGTACGATTAAATCCGGTAATTTCTGGTCAATGTAAGCACTCGCATACCTTCTTGCTGCAATGTTTGATAGCACTTTACCAATGCTGTACTGCCTACTGTATTTAAAGCGACTGATTAATTGGGCGATGGGCGGCTGATAAAGCCAGGGCGCTTCAACGCGTTGGTAAGCCGGAGTAGAGAGAAGGCACTGACCACAGTAGGCCTTATGG
>Ga0206130_10001156_pt1 | contig 39891 bp, 41 predicted proteins | sample Helgoland_Spring_9_FD_148637 | JGI IMG/M metagenome (GOLD analysis project Ga0206130, IMG submission 148637) | Pelagic subsurface seawater microbial communities from Kabeltonne, Helgoland, North Sea - Helgoland_Spring_Bloom_20160512_1 | ecosystem: Environmental > Aquatic > Marine > Epipelagic ...
CACAAAAAGCTTAAATTCGATTTCTAGTCCACTCGACAGGCTAAATAATCATAATCAGCTGAATATTAATAACTTAAATAAAAACGATAAAAAAGGATAATAGCACAAGTGTTATTAGCCAAACGTTACCCACAAGCTGAAAACCCACCGCACATTTTAGCACTTTCGGTTTTTTCAGAAACACAAATCCAACGCTAAAAAACCAAAAGAGCTAAAATTTTCCCAACGTTTGAGAATTATGTATTTAAGTATTTGCTTAAATAAGAAACAATTGTAACTTTGCGATATGGAAAATAATTCTTGCATAAGACAACAAGCCGATCTTGAGCAAATAAATCGTTGCAAAGACACAGTTTCGGAATTAAGCGAATCGTTCGACTATTTGGCGAACGGACTTTCATTAGTCGGAAATAGCGTTCGCCTGAAAATACTTTACCTACTCTTTGAGGAAAAAAGACTTTGCGTTTGTGATTTAAGCGATATTCTTGGAATGAACATTTCTGCAATCTCTCAACATTTGAGGAAAATGAAAGACAGAAATTTAATAGAAACGGAAAGAGAAGCTCAAACAATATTTTACTCATTGACAGCGGAATACGAAAAAATGTTAAATCCGTTCTTTGAGATACTTGATAAAAACAAAATTTTAGAAACGATATGAAAAGTGATAACAAATTAATTGGTGCAGGTTTATTAACCGCAATTACAGCTTCATTATGTTGTATTACACCAGTTTTGGCTCTAATCGCAGGAACGAGCGGAATTGCTTCAACATTTTCTTGGATAGAACCTTTTAGACCTTATTTAATCGGACTGACAATTTTAGTTCTCGGTTTTGCTTGGCATCAAAAACTAAAACTTCAAAAAGAAATTGACTGTGAATGCGAAACGGATGAAAAACCAAAATTTATTCAATCAAAGAAATTTTTAGGAATTGTAACTGTATTTGCAATTGTGATGTTGGCTTTCCCATACTATTCAGGAATTTTTTACCCAAATACAGAAAAGCAAGTTATCGTAGTTGACAAATCGGACATTAAAACAACGGAATTTAAAATCAGTGGAATGACTTGTGCGAGTTGCGAAGAACACGTAAATCACGAAGTAAACAAACTCAACGGAATTGTAAACTCAAAAGCGTCTTACGAAAATGGAAATGCAATCGTTGAATTTGACAAAACCAAAACCAATGAAACGGAAATTGAGAAAGCAATTAATTCAACAGGCTATAAAGTAACCGACAAAAAAGAAAATTAATGGAAACCATATTAAAATCTGAAATCACTTGTCCAAACTGCGGACATAAAAAAGTGGAAGATATGCCAACAAACGCTTGTCAATTTTTCTACGAATGCGAAAATTGTAAAAAGGTATTGAAACCCAACGAAGGAGATTGTTGTGTTTATTGTTCATACGGAACTGTTCCTTGCCCACCAATTCAAGAAAATAAAAGTTGTTGTTAAAAAGTATGCAAAAAACAATCTTTGAAATAACCAAAATGGATTGTCCTTCAGAGGAAAATCTAATTCGCATAAAATTGGACGGAATTTCAAGTATCGCGAATTTGGACTTTGACATTCCGAACCGAAAATTGACCGTTTTTCACAATGGAGAAATAGAACAAATTGAAAAGTCCGTTATTGAACTAAATTTAGGTGGAAAGAAAATCTCGACCGTACAAACTGACCAAACGGAATTTAATGAAAATGCAAACCAAAAAAAGCTACTTTGGTCTGTACTTGCAATCAATTTTGCCTTTTTCATTATCGAAATGACAACAGGAATAATCTCAAAATCAATGGGACTTGTTGCTGATAGTTTAGATATGCTTGCCGACAGTTTCGTTTACGGAATTAGCTTGTTTGCAATTGGAGGAACGTTGATCAAGAAAAAGCGGATTGCAAAACTTGCTGGATATTTTCAAATAACGCTCGCGATTATCGGATTTGTGGAAGTTTTAAGAAGATTTTTCGGAGACGAAAAACTTCCCGATTTTTCGACAATGATTATCGTTTCTGTTTTTGCACTTATCGCAAATGGCATTTGTCTTTACATTTTACAAAAGTCAAAGAGCAAAGAAGAAGCTCATATGAAGGCAAGTATGATTTTTACCTCGAATGACGTGATTATAAATTTAGGTGTAATTACAGCAGGACTTTTAGTTAATTGGCTGAATTCAGGAAAACCAGATTTGATAATCGGAACAATAGTATTTGGTTTGGTAATTCAGGGTGCATTTAGGATTTTAAAATTGAGCAAATAAATAGAAAAGCCAACGCTAAAAGCCATACACATTTGCAATTCGCTTCAGCCGAAACACAATCCCAAAATTGCAAAAGAGTATGTCTTTGCCAACGCTGAAAACCAAGCTGAACGAAATAAAGCCAGTGGGTAACAACGTATATAAAAAATAGCGGTTTCAGTACTTAATCGAAGTGAAATTCATATATTTAAGGTCAGTTATAATCCGAAAAGTTAGTGCTTAAAACCCGCTACTTTTCATATACAAACCGTTATATGCAAGCCCACGGAATAACTAACCAAGAGCTTAATACTTTTCTTGATTACTAAAATTTTTAGCTATTTAATCATTTATTATATTTATTACCGATGAAGTACATTTTCATTTTATAGCATTAAATTTGCGATATACGCCACTTATAATTAATAGATAAATTAAAAAATGAATAAAATAGAGTATATAGAAAATGAGATTTCTGAATTGAGAAATGAATTGAAAAATCATAAACTTTATGAAAACTTACATAACATTAATGATGTGAAAATTTTTATGGAAAATCACATATTTGCAGTATGGGATTTTATGTCTCTTTTAAAAAATCTTCAAATAAACCTCACTAAAGTTCAAACACCTTGGACACCACCAAAAAACCCAAAACTATCAAGATTTATAAATGAAATTGTTCACGGAGAGGAAAGTGACATTAATGAATTGGGAGAACCAAAGAGTCATTTTGAGATGTATTTAGACGCAATGTTCCAGGTAAATGGAAATACGAATGAAATTAATGAATTTATTAAGCTTATTGAATTGGGAAATTCAGTTGACTATTGTTTTAGTCAAGTTAATGTCGATAACAGAGTAGCTGATTTTGTTAAATTCACATTTTCGATTATTGAAACAAATAAGCCACACCTCGTAGCTTCTGCATTTACGTTTGGGCGAGAAGACGTTATTCCAGATATGTTTATAGAAATTCTTAAAAATTCAGATTCTGAAAACAAATTATACAGCAAAATAAATTACTATCTCGAACGACATATTGAACTTGACGGAGATGAACACGGTCCTCTATCTCTTGAGATGATTTCTGAATTATGTAAAGATGATGAGCAGAAATGGAATGAAACACTAACTGTAGCGAAACAATCATTAGAAAAACGAATTGAACTTTGGAATGCTATATCTGATTTAATACAGAATAAAAAGCCTGCATATAACACCGTGTATAATTAATTGCTTTGGCAAGTGCTTATGTGGAAAATTCCGCTGGAATTTTCTCTGGTTCGTTTTTGTTTGCTAAATTAGTTGCTTAACCACGCAACTAACCATACACCAAACGTTGTACTTAATTAAAATCAAAATAAATGAAAAAAATTACTTTCCTCTTAGCAATTATGCCATCAATGGTGTTTGCTCAATTCAATTTTTACGGACCACAACCATTTGACCAAATTTTGGACAATAGTTTTTCAACTTCTTGGACACCTGCTCCTATTTCAACAATTGAAAACAGGAAATATATAGTTATTCTTGATCAGGCAACAATGTCTAATGTTGTTAATCTTAACGCTTCAAATATTGAAACAATTGAATATAGTCTAATATCAAATATTACGGGAGCATCGGCAACGTATTCATCTGTTATGAATTCTATTTTTCAAATAGTTGATGAAAACACCCATTTCGAAAATGATGCTGGAGGAGGAAGTGGAACTTATACACCTTTGAGTGGTTTATATAAAGTTAATCCATTAATGCACAGTTATTATAATTTAAATGCAGATGCTAATTTTGAAGCAAATGCTACCGATGGAGGCTCTGTTTATATAACTGAACCAACAAATACAGGTTATTTGTTAATTGAGTTTGATGGAACTGCTTCTTCAACTACTATTAAGGCTGTTGAACAATGGGTTTACAACTCAACTACCGAAGCATTGGAAGAGGTAACATCATGGGTTGATAGATATTTAATGATTGATAACGGAACATTGGTCTGGACAACAAACAGTGCTAATGCTTCTAACTTCTATTTAGCAGATGCTACTGATTTAATTGATATTGAAATTACCAGTGGTTCTGATTATAACCCACTAAATGTTTCGTATCAACCAAATGCAACCGCAGCGATACCGTCAAATATTCAAACTATGGAAGATAGCAGAATTATAACATCTCTGCCAAATGATATAGCAACAGTACTTACAGGACAATTAGGGAACTCTACAAACGCAACATCAGTTGCCACACAAGTTTTGGACATAATTGAAACTACCCTAACAAATAATGGAGAATCTTTAAGGTATCCTAAAGCATTTTATTTGGCTTTTAGAGAAAATATGCTTTCACATATCATTAGCAGTTCTGATGTATATAATGGAAGACTGGGAAATAATACAGTTGAACACGTTTACTTTACTAATGAATCTAATGTAAATGGAAATTTACACCCCTTTATGGTTATTGCATGTCATGCTACTTCTACAAGACCTAATCTATTGGTAGATGTTAATAGGCCTCCAGGAGCACAAATGGGAGTGGGCTATGCGCAATCAACTGTAACAAGAAATGGAAAATTGGGAGAGTTTTTAATAAAAATTCCTTTAAAAGATTATGGTCTTATTTCCACTTTATTAGATAATGATTTATCAGCATATGGTGATTTAGCTACAGATTTTGATGCTTCTCATGGAACAAATACTACTAAAGATGAATATAATTATACTGGTTTAGCTTCTATTGGTGTTGCTGTAGATGGAGTAACAATTTACCCAGCACAAAATAATAATTTACGTTTTGCAGTTGAAGATGCCGAAGTAACAAGCTCTGGAATTCACGTTGGTGGAGGACTAGAGCTGCATTATCATGCAGACGGACATGCGTTTAATGGAAATGGTATTAACCTATATAACCTTTTTGATTACCAGAGCAATAATCACCCACCAGTTATAGGAATCTCTTACGATGGTATTGCATTATTCGGCAAATATGAAGCCTCTTTTTCATCAATGGTTGGGTATGGTATTGCTCTTGATGATTTTGGCGGTCACGACCATGGTGATGGGTTTGGATATCATTATCATGCTCACACACAAAGCATTACTTCGTCATCAGCTCCAAATCCTACTTTTGATGAACATATTTTACTTGTTGGCGCTTGGAAAGGTAATATAAATAATATCCCTGGGTTTTTAGAAGTGAAGGATAATCAACTTATGGATAGTGACATAGGAAAATATGCTGGGGCAACGAGTTCTATAGTGTTGGATGTAGAAGATGTTGATGTTCAAAACTCCATTAAGATATTCCCTAATCCTGCAAAGTCATTTGTTAAAATTATTGTAGAAGAAAAATCCAATGTCATAGTATTTAATAATGAAGGTAAGAAAATAATGGAAAATAATATAAAGGCGGGGATTTCTGAAATAAATATAAATGATTTCACTACAGGGTTTTATTATATTAAAGTCAGTAATAAAAAAGGAACAACTACAAAAAAAGTGATTGTTAATTAAGGATTGAATTAAAATAAACTAAGTACAACAAAGTATAAAAATAATAGCGGTTTAATCGCTAAAACGAAAGTAAGTAAATATAAAAAAGGTCTGTGTTTAACCGAAAAGTTAGTGCATTTTAATCCGCTACTATTCTTATACTAACCGTTGGTATTCCAGCTTTGCAATTCGTTATGAATGTCGAGCCAAAACTGCCATTTGGAAGAGGAGTTATTCCGCATTACGAAGTAATCCCGACATTTGAAGAGTATGTAAATGAAGAAAACTCATCGGTAAAATATATTTTGACACAATTGGAAAATGAAAAGTAAGGAATTGACTTCAAAAGTGATTTATTATCAGATAGGCTACTCCATATTCGTTTTATACCTCAGTTTCGTCGGGTAACACTAAAGTGATGATTTTTAAAAATACAGTAATTCTCCTAGCAGTAATTTCATCTGTATCTTGCGTTAGTAGGATTAAAGAAAAAGGTAATCTGGATACAAATGAATTAAACGTTCGATATGATGGTGCATTAAAAAACATAATGCACAAAGGAGATTTAACTGCAAAAGCTAATTTAAAAGACCTTGAAGACTTTGAACATTTGTACGCACTTGGAGCATTAGAAAACCTCAAAGGTGAAATCCAAATATTTGACAGTGAGCCATACAACACAATTGTTGTCGACAGTTCACTGTATTTTGACAACTCCTATAATAAAAAAGCGACACTGCTTGTTTATGCAACAGTTAGTAAATGGCAGTCAATTAACATTCCTGATAGTGTTTTGAATTATAAACAATTAGAGCATTTCGTGGCACAATCTGCTAGAGCTAAGCAAATAAAAATTGATCAACCTTTTCCGTTTTTAATAGAAGGTAAACCTACTTCAGTAGACTGGCATGTAATTAACTGGAAAGCTGGGGATACAGTGCATTCGCATGATAAACACATAAGTTCGGGACTGAATGGAATCTTAAAGAATAAAGAAGTTGAAATGTTAGGGTTTTACTCCAATGCTCATCATGCAATATTCACGCATCACACAACCAATATGCACATACATGTAAAAACAGTTGACATCACAATAGCCGGACATGTTGACGGTTTGACTTTAGGTCAAGGTATGATTCTAAAGTTACCGAAAACTTCAGCTACCAGATAAAACGAACTAATACTTCTTAAACTATTTTAGTTGTTTGCTGCACTCGAACCATAAGAACAGTTTCAGGAAAATGGAGATAATAGACTTGCATAATCTTGAAGCCCCTTCTGGGATAGAAATTATTAAACGATTGTTGCGAAATAAACTCATAGAAGAGTTTGCAGATGAAGAGGATAGAAGGGCAAAACGAATTCAAATAACTAAAAAGGGAGCTGAAGAACTGGAATCAATTGAACCACAAATAACCAAGATATTTACTAAATTCACGGAGAACTTGGAGTTAGATGAAAAATACAAATCGTCGGTATATTGGATAAATTGATAAAATAAAAATATAACGAGTCACAAAGCACATGCGTTAATTTGCCTAACAGTTAAATTACTTATACGGCAAGTCTACGTTACTCTATATCCTCTCGACCATGGACACTGATTATACCGGTGACTTAATTATCGACGGAAGTAAAATCGGCAATAAATCTACTGATGAACTAGCTGCCATTAGGAATGAGAAAATTGGATTTGTTTTTCAATTTCATTATTTGCTGAACGAATTCACTGCATTAAAAAATGTAATGCTGCCCGGATTTAAACTCAATAAAGTGAGTGAAGCAGAATTAGAACACAATGCTTATGAATATCTAAAAGATCTTGGAATAGAAAAATTAGCGCTAAAAATGGCCCATCAACTTTCGGGGGGTGAAAAGCAGCGTGTGGCAATTGCTCGCGCTATGATCAATGATCCACTTATTCTAATGTGTGATGAACCTACAGGCAATTTGGATAGTAAGAATGCTGATGTAGTTTTCAATATCTTTAAAGAACTCACTGAGAGTTTCAACAAAACCTTATTAGTCGTAACCCACGATCTAGAATTCGCCAAAAAGACAAGTCGAATTATTGAAATGGACGACGGTAGGATTATTTGAAAGCAATAAATTGGAAAACTGTAAACTCTATTTTAAATAGAAAAATCAATTACAACTACGCAATGCCATTTCATAGCCAAATAATCCAAAACCAGAAATAACTCCTTTGCAATTTTTAGCCATTAGCGATTGGTGTCGAATGGTTTCAACGCGTGCATAAACATTAGAAATGTGAACCTCAATTACCGGGGTTTCAATTGCTGCAACAGCATCTGCAATTGCAACCGAAGTATGCGTATAGCCACCAGCATTAAAAATGATACCATCATAGGAAAAGCCTACTTCCTGTAGCTTATTGACCAACTCCCCTTCCACGTTACTTTGGTAATATTCAATATCTAACTGTGTGAAATTGGCTTGCAATTCTTGAAAATAATCTTCGAATGATTGATTCCCATAGATTTCAGGTTCTCGTTTTCCAAGTAGATTTAAGTTAGGTCCATTCAATATCAATATCCTCATTCGCTTGTTAACGTTTTAGTGCAGCCAAATGTAGTATAAAGGTCTCAATCCCTTTTATTTGAGTTATGGATTCAGCTGGATTATTAAAAGGTTTTAAGCGTTATTTAGCATTAGAGCGCTCATTATCTAAGAATTCGGTAGAAGCCTATGTTTCTGATGTCAAAAAGCTGTATCAATTCCTAAATCAAGACGAATCTTCTTCCAGTATTTTGAAATTAAAATTAGAAGATCTACGCTCTTTTTTAATATGGTTAAACGAGTTCAACATTTCAAATACAACTCAAGCTCGAATTGTAAGCGGAATTAAGTCTTTCTATAATTACTTAATACTCGAGGAAGTAATAACAACTGACCCGAGTGAATTATTGGAAACACCAAAAATTGGCAGAAAACTCCCTGTTACTTTGAGCATAGATGAAATTGATAAAATAGAATCTGTGATCGACCTCAGTAAGCCTGAAGGCGCAAGAAACAAAGCCATTATTGAAACCCTGTACAGTTGCGGATTGCGAGTTACTGAGTTGTTAGAATTGAAACTGAGTAACTTATTTGTGGACGATGGTTTTGTTCGCGTAATTGGAAAAGGAGATAAAGAACGCCTAGTACCTATTGGACAATCTGCTTTAAAATATATTTCTATTTATGTACAAGAGGTGCGCGTTCATATAGCAATTAAACCAAAAAACGAGGACTTTGTATTCTTAAATAAGCGCGGCACAAAACTTTCAAGAATAATGATCTTTAATATTGTAAAAGATTTGGTAGAAAAAGCTGGCATCGGCAAAGTGGTTTCACCGCACACCTTTCGACACTCTTTTGCCACACATTTAGTCGAAGGTGGTGCAGATTTGAGAGCGGTACAAGAAATGCTAGGTCATGAATCAATTACAACAACAGAAATTTATACACACTTGGATAGACAGTACCTTCGCGCAACAATTACGGATTTTCATCCAAGACAAATTCAAGAAAGAAATGGATAAATTAATTTTTACGCTCACTGCGCTACTCATTACAACTATATCTATTGGTCAAACCGTTGAAGACAGAGCCTACTCTGCTAAACTTCAAAAATTATTGAGTCATACCGTACCCGAAGTTAGTGTTCCGGAAATTGATTCTGCGGAATCTATTTTATTTATTGATTCTAGAGAGGAAAATGAATTTGAGGTTTCTCACATAAAAAATGCAATCTGGGTAGGTTACGATAAATTGGATTTATCCAAATTAAAAGACACTCCAAAAAACCAGAAAATCGTTGTGTATTGTTCTGTTGGTTATAGAAGTGAAAAGGTGTCCGAGAAATTAATTGCTCAAGGATTTACCGATGTATCCAATTTATACGGAGGAATATTTGAGTGGAAAAATTCAGGCAGACCCGTTTATAAAAACGAGAATTTAGCTACTGAAAATGTACACGCCTACGACAAGAATTGGGGTCAATGGCTTAAAAAGGGGAAGAAATGCTATAAATAGGAAATAGAAAGCCTGTGTTTTACCGATTGGTTATTCTCCTGAATAAACCACGCAATTTCTTTCTGTTTCAAAGAGCGTGATTCGCAAGTCAAAATCTTTATCAAGCACCTTGCGCAATCTGGTCCATATTACAAAGGCAATGTGCTCTGCTGTTGGATTGAGATCAGAGAACTCTTCAACTTGTTCGTTCAAGTTCTTGTGATCCATATAATTGCACACTTGCGCATTGACATGATCTTTTAGAACCTTCATGTCAATTACGTATCCTGTTTCTGGGTCAATCTCTCCTGTGACCTCAACCCAAAAATCATAATTGTGTCCATGGTAATGTGGGTTGCTACATAAGCCAAAAATTGCTTCGTTTTTTGCATCACTCCAATCTTTTCGATACAGTCGGTGCGCTGCATTAAAATGCGCTTTTCGTTTTACAGTAACTCGCATAATTAAGCTAAATATTCTTTTACTTTAGGAAATGCAATTTTGAACCATTCGGTATATTGCTCTGGATTTTCTTCTATTCCCGATTCGATATCAGCAATGGCCATAAACTTCCACTCCTCTACTTCTTCAGGGTTTGGCGTGGCAGAACCATTGAATTCACCAATCAAAACATGGTCGTATTCGTGTTCAATCATGCCATTATCAAATTCCGCTTTGTAGGTAAATTCAAAAGCAGCACTCATTGGGCAATCAAAACCCATTTCTTCTTTCATTCTTCTATGAGCAGCATCTCTAGTTTCTTCACCTTTGCGCTGATGACTGCAACACGTATTCGTCCACAATCCCGGGGAATGGTATTTACTCAAAGCACGCCGCTGAAGCATTATTTCTCCATAGGGATTCATCACAAAAACGGAAAACGCTCTGTGCAAAACTCCCTTTTCATGAGCCTCCATTTTGCTCATGAGTCCAACACTTCGGTCGAATTCATTCACTAAAATTACTTCGTCTTTATCTGTATTCACAGTTTCTAATTCGGCTATCATAATATACCAATATTATGACGCACATATGAGCTTACGAATAAGCCATATTTTCCAAAATTAGGAATACGAATTCGCTCTTTTTTAATTTGACTACTTGGCGTATTCTGAATTTTTTTGAATAATCCAAAATAATATACATAAGCTAGGTATACGCCAAACCTTGCACGCTTAGGAAGTTGCAATATACCTTCGTAACCTGCTTCAAAATCTGCCTTTATATCTGCTTCAATTTCAGCTTTTTCCTCGTTAGTCATATTCGCAATGTTCACATTTGGAAAGTAATTCCGACCCAAATCTTCAAAATCATCCTTAACGTCCCGCAAGAAATTAATTTTTTGGAATGCCGAACCTAATTTCATTGCATTTGGTTTTAGCTTCTCGTACAAGGTCTCATCTCCTAAGACAAAAATCTTTAGGCACATTAGACCAACTACTTCAGCAGAACCAAGTATATACTTTTCGTAATTCGCTTGAGTGTACTTTACATCGTGTAAATCCATCTCCATACTGTCTAAGAAAGTATGAATTAGCTTATGATCGATTTTAAAATCATTAACGGCATGCTGAAAACTATTCAAAATAGGGTTTAGACTAATTCCTCTGTCAATAGCCTTAAAGGTGTCTTGACGAAATTCTTCTAACAGTTCTTTTTTGTTAAAGTCGTGAAACGAATCAACGATTTCGTCGGCAAAACGCACGAAACCATAAATACCATAAATCGGGTTTTTAATGTTAGCATTTAAACAGGCAATACCCAATGAAAATGACGTCGAATAAGCTTGAGTTGTTTGTTGTGATGCTCGCTGAGAAACGTCATCAAAGAGTTGTTTAGCGTCCATGGACTAAAGTTTTTTGTTTAACATAAAATCGGCAACTACCTGCCCCGAAATAAGGGAGGGAGGAACTCCAGGACCTGGAGTTGTAAGCTGTCCTGTGTAAAATAAGTTTGGAAGGTGTCGGTTTTGTAATTTAGGTTTTAGAAATGCGGTTTGGGTTAACGTATTTGCCAATCCATATGCATTTCCTTTATAAGAATTGTAATCCGATTTAAAATCTTCCACGCAGTATGAGCGCTTGTAAGTAACGTGGTTTTTAATTTGTTCACCTGTTATGTCTTCTAAGCGATTCAGCAAGATATTGAAATAACGCTCACGCATTTCCTCATTATCAGATAGGTCTGGTGCAATTGGCATCAATACAAACAAGTTTTCACATCCCTCAGGAGCGACAGTATAGTCGGTTATTGAAGGAACGCAAACATAAAACAAAGGGTTTGACGGCCACTGTGGCTCATCGTAAATTTCTTCGGCGTGTTTTGCAAAATCAGTATCAAAAAAGAGATTGTGGTGCTTTAAGTTAGTCACCTTCTTATTAAGGCCAAGATAAAAAAGCAACGAAGAAGGTGCCAACACGCGATTATCCCAATATTTCTCGGAATACATACGCTTATTTTCTGGCAATAAATTTTTATCAACGTGATGGTAATCTGCTCCTGCAATAACGGCTTTACTTTTTATTTCCTGACCCTTCACCTGCACACCACTAACTTTTTTTTCAGTTAAGCAAAGCTTTTCCACCGGAGAATTGTAATGAAATTCAACGCCTTTTTCTTCCGCCAACTTCACCATACCTTCAACAATTTTGTGCATTCCTCCCATTGGATACCAAGTACCCAGTTCAAGATCAGCATAGTTCATCAAGCTGTATAATGACGGAATATTTTCGGGCTTTGCGCCAAGGAATAGCACGGGAAACTTTAAAATTTGACGTAGCTTCTCGTTTTTAAATTGCTTATCAATCTGCTTTGCAATTGAGGAAAAAAGATTCAATTTTAAAGCACCTCCAATTACTTCTGCATTTGCAAATTCCATAATTGAAGTGGATGGCTTGTAAACCAATTTATTTACTCCAACCTCATATTTATATGCTGCGTCCTTCAAAAATTTGTCCAACTCTTGAGCGCTGCCTTTCTCAATCGATTCAAAAAGTTCAAAGAGCTCTTTTTTGTTAGCGGGTACGTCAACAAAATCTCCCTTACCAAAATAAACACGATAAGAGGGTGAAAGTCTAACTAAGTCATAATAGTCAGAAACTGATTTTCCGAAGCGATTAAAGTATTTCTCAAAAACCTCGGGCATCCAATACCAACTGGGCCCCATGTCAAAGGTGAAACCGTTCGTTTCAAACTTTCGGGCACGACCGCCTGCGGACTCATTCTTTTCGTAGACATTAACCTTTTCACCGGCTGCAGCTAGTGTTGTAGCTGCTGCTAGTGATGCAAAACCAGACCCTATGACAGCAATTGAATCAGACATTTCTATTAAACTCGGGCAATTGACTCATCAATTGTTTTCTTGCTAGAAAAATTCTACTTTTTACCGTTCCAATTGGAATTCCCATTTCATCTCCTATTTCCTTGTACTTATAACCTTCAAGCTTGCGCTGGAAAGGAATCTTATAGTCATCCGAAAGACCTTCTATTGCCTCTTCCATGTTTAACACATTAATTTTCTTATCCGGCGGAATAGAAACATTTGACGAACCCGTGCTTACGTAAGCCTGAGCCTGCATTTTATCCATGATTTGATTAAACTTAGATCCTCTTCTGTACTGATTTATGAATGTATTTTTCATAATGGTATACAACCACCCTTTAATAGATGACTTAGTCAATAACTTATCTCTATACGTAAGTGCTTTCAACATTGTTTCTTGCAAAAGATCTTTCGCTTCTTCCTCATCTGCGGTAAGCTTTAAAGCAAAAAATTGAAGTGGACTTTTGTAGCTTACTAATAACTCGTTAAATTCTAATGTAGACATTTTGTTTAATGTTTAATTGTTTTCGTTAAACAAATATACATTCTATTTTACTCAAAACAACATTTTGTTTAGGCTTTTTAATAAAATGTTAAACAAACCAGTCGCAGCGGCTAATTTAAAATAAAAACCCTCGAGAAAATAATTCACGAGGGTCAAACCTTTAATAAATTTTGATTTTTTCTTTTAAACGGGAACTTTATTTAAGTGCTTGATAAAATCATCAGCCCCCTGGATCACAAGCACGTTACTTGGAGGTTGCCAGTTTATTTTATCTAAGTAATAATTTAAGCCGCTATACACCAATTTAGTATTCTTGAAAGCTGCATCATATTCTTTTAGCATTTTCTCATATTCCTCTGGAGTTCTAGCTGCAGTGAAAATTGAGAGCAAATGGCTTGGATTAGCTTCTTCCACAACCTGCTCAATGTCTCTTAACGGGACATCTTGCCCTAAATAGATCACTTGATAACCATGGCTTCTTAAAATATAGTTTGCCAAAATAAGCCCTATTTCGTGCAACTCGCCTTGCGAGCAAAACAACACATATTTATGTCCGTTTTTTGAATCCGCTTGAATAGGCAGCTCATTTATTCCAGCTATTAGTTTTTGACGTATGAGACAACTAATAAAGTGTTCTTGACCAGGATTTACTTCGTCCATGCCCCACATCATACCCACTTTTACTAAGAAAGGGTAGATATATTCTGTGATTGCGTTTAAAAAACCCTTCTCGTTTACTGCTCTTGCAAATAAATTATTAAACCGCGCTTCATCCACTTCCAACATAGCTACTACTAGTGCTTGAATATAAAAGTCTGTCTGTTCGCTAATTGATTCGCCTTCTTCAATGTACTTGGTTATCTCCTCTTTCAGCTCAGCACCATTTAGTTTGCTGATTTTAGAAATACGTATTCCCTTATCAAGGAGCATTGAAACATTCAACAATTTCTTGAGGTCGCTATCGTGATAACAACGAATGTTGGTATCAGAACGCACTGGAGACAAAAGACCATAACGTTGTTCCCATATTCTAATGGTCCCGGCCTTAACTCCTGAAAGTCTTTCCAAGTCTTTTATAACATATTGTCTCATGGTTCTGTTTAGACTTTAAACAAGCTACATTGAAAAGGGTTTATATTTATTTTAACAAAAATCACGTTTGTTAAATTTTAGCCGAAAACTTCCAATTCTTTTCTGTTCTTAATTTCGAGCTTTGAAACACTCCCTTGGAGCCCTTGAGCATTAGATGAGTTCCTACTAATCCCACTCCAGTTCCAAATACGGCTCCCAAAGCACCCCATATCACATAGGTACTATTCGGATCGATTTGTTGAAAGGAGAAAATAGCAATTCCAGCACCGACGGCCGCTACTCCAGTTCCAATTGCAAAACGAGTTAACCCAACTGTTCTCCAACCCATAGTTTTCACAAACTTCTTTTTAACCATGACCAAATTGGCGATTTTGACGCGTTTTCCATCAATTTTGACGTACTCTTTATCAATTTCTTCTATTTCTCCCCTTAAAACTTTATTATCTGTTTTTGTCTTAAAAGCAACTTTTTCTCCTATTTCGAATTCTCGCACCAGCTTTTGTTTAGAGTTGGTAGCAAGCAAAAAAGGTCCTTCCTTCTTAACTTTTACTTTCTTTTTCGCTTTAGGCTTTTTGTCTTTTTTTTTCTTCCCTTCTTCAGGAGCAGCCTCAAGCATCATAGTATTCTCTTGATTATTCTCAACTTTCTGCTCTGTTACTTCTTGAACTGGGCTATCTGGAAGCAGCACATCTTCTTGCCCAACTAATAAGTGAACATTCAAGAAACAGCAAAGAAAAAATACGATGAACTTTACACTCATAATTAAATGTATCCGGCAATTTTATAACTAATCAAACCCAGCCATTCGTGAATTATTATATTCCATTTAAAAAGAGTTTCCGCGTTTGGTATAAAGAGGTGATCGAGGTAGAACTTTCTTTCTCCTGTTAAACCGTCCACTCGATATTCATCATATTTAATAAGCTGCTTGTCGAAACACGCTGAAGATCTTTTCATATGAGTGGTTGAGGTAATTAGAAGTACATTACTCTCAATTCCCAAACTATCTATTATTCTTTTCGCTTCAACGGCGTTTTGATAGGTATTTCTAGACTTGGGCTCTACTATTATATGTTTTGATTTTACTCCTATTGATTTCAGATACTCAGTTATATATTCTGCCTCTGCACCATTAAAGTCATACAAATTTCCAGCACCACCAGAAAGCAATATTCGTTTTACCTGACCCGATTCATACAAGGGCAATACAGCATTTAGCCTATCGGCTGTAGCTCCAAAGTTTACTTGTTTTACTCCTGGGGCAAAATCGGAATAGCCTCCTAAAACAATTGCTAAATCATATTTTTCATGAATTGAAACTGTATTCATTTCAGGCTCCCAAGCCCCAACAATCTCATCGAACACAAATGAATTTGAGAAAAGATAAAAGGTTGCAAAACCAGCGATTAGAAAATATTTTTTACGCTTTGTATTCTTTACCGTGACAGCAGCAATAAAAAGTATGAAAATCCAAACTATTGGAGTAGTGAGGACAAATAGAATTTTAGAAACCACATGAAACATGCTGCAAATGTATGTTAGGGCTAAAAATAGCTTCCTACTCTACTTATTTATTTACAACCAATTTTTTGGTCATTTTAGAAAACTCACTTTTTACTTCAAGATAATAAACCCCTGATGGTAAAATGCTCGCATCTATTAGGGTAGCTTTATTTGAACTATTAATTTCTCCTTCCAGCTTTAACCTTCCAAGCTCATCAAACAAAAGGTAAGATGTGAGCTGTTCGTTTGACTTTTCCCAATTCAAGTTAACCAACCCTCTACTAGGATTCGGGTAAACACTAACATCTAAATTATTTGTAGATAGATACTCCTCTTTGCCAATTAATGAAGAACTGCTTACGTTAACACCAAATATACCGCTGCCATGCGTTGCGATTGCTAAATAGTTATCGGAATCTCTAGTGTCCATTTTATCAACTATTGCATTTCCAATAAGGTCTGGAGACTGTTGACTCCATACCGTATTTTCCCCATCCAACTTGTTCGTTGCAAAAAGTCCAATGCTTGTTCCAACATAATATGCTGCCCCAGAATCGGTTTCAAGAATAGCAGCACATCTTACAGAGGGACCATTGCCCAACCCTAAAGCCGCTTGAGGTATACCTGCATCCAGCTCGTCTTCTAAATTACCTGCAGCCAACTCCCAAGTGTCTCCTCCATTTTCTGAATAAAAAATACTGTATGCACTATAATTTGAATAAACAGCCAAGACTTTATCAGCATCATCTGGATGCACTGCAAAATCACTAACATAAGTGCCTTTCAAAACTTGAGGAAGAGTAGATATTTCCGTTACTACCGTTGTGCTTAAGTCGTTCGCTTTTTCCACTCGGTACATAGATCCATTTGAAGTTCCAACATACAATCTATGTGCAGGGTTAGAACGACTGCTTACCATAGCAGTAATTGACCGAGGAAATGCAAAGTTCATGGTTGACCAATCATTACGAGTCACATCCGTGTTGTCTATATTTATTGATTTTAAAGAATTGTGAACTTTAATTCGAGACGGCCCACCAGCGCCATCTTTATAAAGCATATACATCACGTTATTATCTACATAGTCTAGTTCGAAGGGATTTATAAAGTCGAAATTTGCGGATCTATTGAATTGATTTGCAGCCGTTGGGTCTAACCTTACCGATGCTGTTTTATCACCACTACCGTTCATTCTAATCCGGTAGGTTCTGCCATATTGACTTGAGACATAATAAACTCCTGAACCATCAGACAAAGTACCATCCTCAACGGCGCAATATGAACCATCGGATTGCAGAGGATCTTTCCAATCCTTTCTGTTACTTGCACTGTTTGTGTAAAAGGTACCATTATCCTGTAAACCACCAAGAATTGCATTGTTCTTTACGAGGTGATCTATTGCAACTGTGTAGAATTGGGAAGTAAAATATCCACTGTTCTTAAACTGCCACTCTACCTCGGCAGCTTTAATGTTATTTGTAAAAGAAACTCCACCGTCTGAAGCTGAAAAAGCCTCACTGGAATTATTAGGTAGAAATATTAAATTATGCTGATCGGGATGCTGATTAGGGTATCGGTATTCGGCTGGTTCTGTAAATGCTTTTGGATTGTATCCTCCTATTTGAACGGTATTATTTCTAGTGGTAAAACCGTCAGTTGACCGAAATAGATTAGTCGAACCTATGTAAACAATACTTTTATCAAAAGGGTCAATTCTAACGATCATATTGTAATTACTTTGAGTATCAAACGTGTAATATGCGTTTGTATTGGAAGGGATATTGGAAGAAAGGTTTGTCCAAACGCCACCAGAGCCGCTGCCATCTCCGCTTAAATAATTGTATTTAAACAAACTGGAGTATTCGTTATCAGTTGAAGAAGGGTCTGCTTTGGATCCAGAACCTGGAGTTCGAGTTAGAAAGACCAATTCATCTTCGTCAGACCCTGCAATATCAAATACAATTCTTTCGTAATTACTCGGCCATACAGCTCCAGTTATGTTTACCCATGTTTCCCCATCAACAGATCGGTAAACACCAGGATTTGGTTGATTGATATGTCTAGATAGAGCAGCATAAACCACTCCAGTCGATGTTACTTTAACATCAGCATAAAATGAAGCAGAAGAGTTGTTTCCTCCCAGCACTTTCTTCCAAGTGGCACCGCCATCTATACTTTTCATGATAACTCCATTAGCCGCCGCATATACTTCATCTTGTGAAGTATTACTCGGGTCTATTGCTAAACTCCAAATTATTCCCCAATCTCCAGCATTATTTACTTTTTCTACTTGAGTTGATGCCAAAGGGGTCCATGTTACCCCTTTATTCGTTGATTTTAATAACCCATTTCCTAATAGCGTGAAATCATTTCCTGTTAGTGAACCTCGACCTTCCCCCGTTCCAGCATACCAAACATCTTTTTTTCCCGGTCTCGAATCTTGAACGATACAGCTAATATTCTGCACATAATCGTTACTGGATACTTTGCTCCAGGTTAGGCCAAAGTTTGTACTTCTCCACATACCACCAGAAACACCACCAGCTAGAATATTAGAAGTATTTGACAAATCAACCGCAAGCGCTCTTGTTCTTCCGCCAACATTCTGCGGACCTCTCCTAATATAGCTCAAGGAGTCGTCTGCTCTGCTGCCCTTTGAACTAAATATTGACTTTGGTAAAGTTTTAGCAAAAGTCAATTCTCTTTGTCTCATGTTTACAGGAATTTCTCCTGTTTGAGGATCAACCAATCGCGAGCGTAACCATTTTGCGCGAGCTTCCGCGTGTCCATCAACATTTTTAAACTCAGTTGATTCGAGGCTCTTATCTCTATTGACAAAAAACAAAGCAATTATTCCTATAGCTATTCCTAAAAGTCCTATTCTTATTTTAATCATACTGCTACTTCAATTTTCTATATAAATCTACCTGATAAAGCTTTTCGGAATTCATTTCTCCGACCAGTTTTAGGGTAGCTATTATTTTATCATTTTGCTTCAGCGCAACCAGCTCGTATTTTAAACCATTATGCGTGCTGCTATCGGCTCCATCAGCACCAAAAGTAAAATATGCATAAATCGGCTTTTCTTGTTCGAAGTTTTTAGTGAAGTCTTGGCCGGTCTCTTGAACTTTTTCAATTTCTATTTTACCGAAACAATGTTCACTCCCACAGTTCGCTCCTTCTGCTGGGCTATCTTCAAATTGCATTAATTTACCAATAACAACTGCCTCATCTCTCGACGCTTTTATTGCTGAAAGATTGCTGACTTGATTACTCTTGCAACCCACTATTAACAGTAAACAAAAAATAAAAATTCGAGCTATCATGTATTAAATTTTTACGAATCGCCTAATATAAGGTTTAGCATCAATTGGCAGCCTAATAATATAAGTTCCTTTTGGTAAGTGAACTATATTTCCAGAAATAGTGTTTCCACTTTTTCGCCAATGCACATTTACATTGCTCCCGTTGCCATTATAAACTTGAATTTTTTCAATATCAAATTTTACAATAGAAGCTAAATTTAATGAAATAATGGATTCCGATGGATTGGGGTAAAGTGTTACTTTTTTCCCTTCCTTTTCTGAAATATCTGCGATCACATTATCAGATTGAGTTACGTAAGAACTAAAAACGCCTCCACCGTGTGTAGCAACTCCTAAATACCCATCAGCAAGTCTATAATCTATCGCTGTTACAATATGAGTTCCTATTTCACTTTCGCTCACTCGACTCCAAACTGTATTATTGCTATCAATAGTTAAGATACCAAATAAGCCTACGCTGGTTCCCAATAACAGCCAAGTAGCATCTCTCAATTCAACAAATTTTGCAACTCTGCAAGATGGCCCATTATTTATCTGTGCAAACTGAGCAGGAATTCCAGGCTGAATAGTACCTTCAATATTGCCCGATATATTTTGCCAAGTTTCCCCTCCAGTTTCAGAATAGAAAACACTGTAAACGTTGTAGTTGGAAAATACAACCACTACTTTATCCGCATCTTTGGGGTGAACGGCAATTGAAGAAACGAAGCCGTTAGAATTAGGAATAGTGACCACTTTATGACTGTAATCAGCATTTGAGCTATCTACACGAACTACAGCTCCACCGCTCGTTCCAAAATACAACACATTTGCTGGTTGAGTACTCACCTCTACAGCACTTATTGCTCCCGATATGCCCGAAATATTCAATTGTTCCCAATTCTTGGTCTGTTTTTTAAACTTATTGTCTAGCGGAAAGGCTGAAATATCACTATTTCGCCACAGTGCATTTCCATTTGGCAAAAACAATAGATTGTTATCATTAGGATCGATCATATACGGATTTATAAAAAGATAATTACTGGCAGCAACTGGGTCAAGTCGAGCAAATCCAATCCTTTTACCTGAGCCATCTACTGCAACCTTAAATAAACCCGCCTGTTGTTTTCCAGCTAAGAAATAGGGCGAATTTTTTAGAAAATGGCAGTAAGCCCCATCATAATCTACAGGCATACTCCAAGAATTGAGGCTATCTTCTAAGTAATACAAGGTTCCGTTATCCTGCAGTCCTCCAATCATCTTTTGAGAACCTACTTTTTTATCCAAAGCTAAGGTGTAAAATTGAGTAGTAACGTAGCCATTATTCAACGATTCCCAAACCACTTGACTAGCGTATAAATCTCTACTTAAATGAACTCCACCGTCTGAGCCTGTTAATATAATTTTAGGATTGGTGGGGTGGAAAATAACGGTGTGCACATCGGGGTGATGGTTAGGGTAAATTTGGTAAAATGGGGTATCTAATTTATGGTAGTAACCACCAGCAAACTTGTCGTCACCAGCAGTAGAAAAACCGTTGTGACTGATATTCAAATTGACTCCAGCCAGCGCCACTGTGTTACTATCGTAAGGTGAAACTTTAATATCCATACAATAGCCCGTTTGAGAATAATAATCATCAAAAGGCCAAATTCCTTTGGGAAGGTTCAAGGACAGATTTTTCCAGTTTCCTCCCAATCCACTTCCATTTCCAGAAATATAAGTGTACTTAAAAAGTGAATGGAATCCAGTACGCCCTAAAAACTCGCTTTTCAGACCTGAATTCGGACTTTCAAATAACACGAACATTGAATTTTCATTCTGATTGTTCAAGCCTATAATTCCTCGTCCCAAATTAGCCGCGGGCGATTTAACCAAATTAAAAGATAAGCCATCTGTGCTTCTAAATAAACCACTGGAGCTTCCAATTCCTGCACTTATTGTCGCATACCAAACTCCAGATTTAGTTTGCACTATGTCTATAACTTGATTTGCATTACCTCTTCCATGCACATTTAACCACGTTGCTCCTTGGTTTTCGCTTCTAAAAATTCCACTTGGAGTAGCCAGCATCAATATGGTGCTTGAGCTTTGGTTATCCACCAAAATTTTCCAACTTAAATCCAGACTATCTTGCCGCTGGGGCGAATCATTAATAAAGCTCCCTAATCGATTCCATGTTTTACCAAAATCGTTTGAAACCAAAACCCCGTCTCCGCCAAAATGTGCCGAAAAGTTAGACGCCCCTTGCGATGCTCCTCTAGCCTCTCCAGTACTGGCATACCACCTATTCTCTTTTCCTACACGTGGGTCCTGGGTTATCCAAGTTATTGAAAGATTATGTTCGTGAGTAGATACTTTCTTCCAAGACTTACCCTCATTCTCGCTTAAAAAAATTCCACCCGAGGCCGCCCCTGCGATAATTCTATTCGTATTTGAACGATCAATAGCTAGCGCTCTTGTTCTACCTCCAATATTAAATGGCCCAATGTTTTTCCATTCCAGTTCGCCCGATCTTGAACCCTGTGGAAAGTTTTCCGATACAAAGTCTAAGTCAGAGTTGCGAATGTTTCTTGGTATTTCGCCCGTTTCAGGATCTTGTAGTTGCATTTTCCACCAACTTGCACTCGCCTTTTCTGAAATTGGGTAAGTCATTTTTGGCAGGTTTACCGAGAAGGGTCCAGCTAAAAACCAAACACATACTACCGTGAGCGCGATTAACCCACTAACTAAAACTCCCCTTAAACCCATAAACTGATTCAAAGTTAAGGCGAAACCGCTTTAAAAAACTGATTTTATTCCTTTTCTGAAATTGCTTCAATTTGAATTTTCCCCTCTATTTTTTCGTACAAATGAATATCCCTCACATTTAAGTGAGTAGAGCCATCTCTGTATGTTTTGTATGCAGGCAGAAACTTCGCATTAAACACAATATCTCCTTTTGTATAAGAAAATCGAGAATGCACAACTTGACTAAAAGAATCATCAAACCCTTTAAGAAGCACCAATACCTCAGGGTTTAATTTCATTATTTGAGCTGGTGACTTTTCAAAAAAAGGGCTTTCTTCATCAATTGGGTGGACCAAGGTCCAATTAAGCGGAAAAAAATCAATTTGAGAAATATCCAATTTCAATCGGCTGTATGTTCTTCTGAACTCACCGTTTACTTCTTTGGTTGTTGCCAAGAGCAACTTTGCTTCCATTTCCATAAGCACGTTATTTCTCATGTTCACCGCTCTAAACATTAAACTATAACCGCCTTTAAATGGACTTAATAAAATGTTCTTGCTGTACATGATTATGGCATGTGGTTGAGCAAACCGACCATATAAAACACCCGTTGCAATAGAGAAACTCATAAACCCAACCAAAGCTTGAAAGGATGCTATAATATTTACACTAATTCCAACTGGAGCCAATCCACCATATCCTACGGTAGTAAAAGTTTGAAAACTAAAAAACAAGGCCGTTAGGAAATCGCTACCAAATTTATGAGTGCGATATCCTTGAATACCGTCTACTCCAACAGCCATATACGAAAGTGCAAAAAGCACATTGGTTACTAGGTAAGCTACAAGAAGGATGGAAATAAATTTCAACCAACTTATATTCAAAAAAAACTGATACAAGTGTCTTATGGCTGGCCCTAGGCCTTCTCTATAAATATTAAAAGACCCATCAGGATTAATTATTCGCTGAGTCTGCTTATCGTATCTTTCTCCCAGCCCGGGATCACTTACATACTCTTCTGCCATACCTCAAATATAGAAATTCGAAGCCCACTGTCACGCTTAAATTGTGCATTAAACGTAGGTTAAACGAAACCCAACACCATGCACATTTTCTATTTTTATTGAAGTATCTGGACTCAAATATTTACGCAGTCTACTGATAAACACATCCATACTTCTTCCTAGAAAATAATCGTTTTCACCCCAAACCAATTTTAGTGCAATTTCTCTTTCCAAAACATTATTTTGGTGAATGAAGAGCAGCCTCAGTAACTCCGCTTCTTTTTTGGTGAGTTCAGAAACCGAACCATTCGAGGTCAATTTCAAGTTTCTATAATCAAAATTAGTATTTGCCAATTCGAATAATTCTTTCCCTTTTACCTCGTCCACTAACTTTTTTGTGGACCGACGCAGAATAGCATTTATTCTGGCCAATAACTCTTCAAAGGCAAAAGGCTTTGTCATGTAATCATCAGCTCCTGCGCCGAAACCCACAACCTTATCTGCAACCATACTTTTGGCCGTTAAAAAGAGAATAGGCACATCCAAGTTAATTTTCCGGATGTCTTTTGCTAAAGTAAACCCATCCTTTTTAGGTAGCATGACATCCAAAATGCAAATATCAAATTTGCCATCGTAAAAAGCTTCAAATCCGGCAACGCCATCTTTTGCAAGCATAACTTTTGCACTTGCATCAACTAAGCTGTCTTTAATTACAAAACCTAAGTTGGCGTCATCTTCAACTAACAATATTGACTTTCCTTCAATCATTTACTTCTTGGAATTTTTAGAATAAAAGCACTCCCAATAGGTTCATTTTTTTCTACTGAAATAGAACCATTATGAGCTTGCATAATCACTTTTGCATAATACAACCCTAAGCCAAAACCCCTAACATTATGGAGATTACCAGTAGGAACGCGATAAAACTTATCAAAAATATATTTTACTTCAGACGGCTTCATACCTATTCCGTTGTCCTGAACATGAATTTCAATATTATTTCCTTTTTCATAAACAGCAATTTCAATTTCAGGATTAGTATCACAATATTTTATTGCGTTGTCAATCAAATTACTTAACACATTGTAAATGTGAATTTTATCTAACTTAACCTCAATATTCTTGTTTGCAATGTTACTTGTAATTGTTCCTGATTTCTCTTCAATTATTGTTTTGAACGTAGAGACGCTATCTGAAACCAATTCGAATAAATTGCAGGTTTCGAATTGCATTTCAACCTTGTCTTTATCTAAACTAGCGATTTGCAAAACCTTTTCAACTTGAAGCTGCAAGCGTTCATTTTCTTTTTTAATAATTTCCGCATAATTTCTAATTCGCTCCGGCTGATTTTCAATTCCCGGTTTCAGCAAAACATTGGTGGAAAGTGAAATTGTAGAAATAGGTGTTTTCAATTCGTGCGTCATATTATTTATGAAGTCATTCTTTGTGTCACCTAGTCGCTTTTGTTTAAGTATGATGTTAATGGTGTATGCAAAAAATGCTGCTAGTACCAACAAGAGAAAGGACGAGAAAATCCAAAAATTTAATCGATCGATAACCATTTTGGTTTTATTGGAAAAATAAACCGAGAAGTAGTGGCCATCATCGCTGCGCCAATTAACCACCGTCGAGGGGTTTTCTTTTTCCACCGCTTTTCCTTGATCAATTTTTACCGCTTTGGTGAAAATTACCGAGTCGTTAAAACAGTTGTATAGATTATACTCAAAATCCAAATTAATTTCTTGTTTTTTGAACTCTTGAGTTAACAGCGCTTCAATATAATCAGGGTCAGGATTTTCGTTTGTTTTAACGATGAATGTCTGGTCTTCTACTTGTTTTACGGGATCTAGCAGTAAGGTCTCATCACCTTGGTGATTTTGAATCGCTCGAGATACTTGAATTAATGCCTGAGTAATGTCGTAATTAAGCTGGGTTACTTGCAGCTGATAGGCACGTTGAATCCAAATTAACTGCACGGATATAATGCCCACCAATAAAATAGTGGCTATTATAATCACAAGCCTTATGCTAGAATTTTTCACGAGGTAAAGCTAAACTCAAAAATGAATACTTCTATAGAAGTTTAACATCGCTTTATAAAAAAAGCTTCTTGTATGATGATTATCACACAAGTATGGACTTTCGCATCGTAACTTTACACTTGTAATGATGTTCAGATTAATATCCATATTACTGTTGGCTTTAGGAACTTTTCATTTTGGAAAAAATGTAGTTCTAGTAGCCAATTATGCTATCGATTATGATTACATAAGCGAGGTTTTATGTATTAACAAAGACAAACCAAAGTCTAAGTGTAATGGAAAGTGCCATTTAGCTAAACAATTAAAAAAAGCTGAACCTATTCAATCGGAACAATCAAAATCTGCTCTAGTTAATTAAGTTGAATTTCTATTCTACTTCTTAAATGCGGAAGGCACTGCAAATGATTTCGATGGAGCATTGAAGCAAATAAGGTTTATTGATGTTGATCAAAATACATTAGAAATTTTATGCGGAAGTTCCCGTGCCTCCGCCCTCCTTTTCGTAAGTAAACCAATTACCAACCTTTTTTGTCAAAACAATACGTTTAAATAACCCAGCAATTCAGCTTTGATTGAAGTGCTAAATACTTACGAAAATGAAAAATTCTAGAATATTTCGTTACGCTGCTATAGCAGTAGTAACAAGTCTAACACTATCTCTAACATCTTGTAAAAAATAAGGCTGTACTGATGATACCGCCACAAATTTTGACTCTAACGCAAAAAAGGACAATGGGTCATGTATTTATCCTGTGGTAACTAATCCTACTGCTCCAACTACTCCAATAGATACCACTGATACTTCAGGTACAAATAATCCCAATGTAGGAAAAGCAAACACGGATGGCTTGAAGTTAATTGGAAAGGCAACATCTGCAGAAACAAAAGCTAAGCTCGAGCTGTATGCACGAGAAGACTTGTATCCTGGTATGAACCTTTTGTACATAGCGGCTTACGATTCAGAAACGGAAGCTTTATTAACGAAAGGTGACATTAGTTTTATGCCAATGATGAAAATGAATAGCGGCATGGAGCACAGTGCCCCAGTGCTGAATAAGGTTATTGGTGCTGCTAATAGCAACGGACTGTTCAGCGGACAAGTTTTCTTTGTAATGCCTTCTGATGCTGGAAAATGGACCTTAAAAACGACGTTTAAAAACGGAACAGGCAGCTCTGAAGGTGAAGTAAGTTTTGATGTAACGGTAACTCAAAATAGCAATAGAATGATGGTCTCCTTTATGGATACAACCACTACGGAGCGAAAGTCAATATTTTTGAGTTATGCTCTTTCTGAAAACCCTAAAGTAGGTTCTAATGAGCTCAAAATTGTAGCCTTTACCAGAAAAAACATGATGGAATGGCCTGCAGCTGATGATTTAATCATTGAGTTTGAGCCGACAATGCCTTCAATGGGACACGGTTCTCCAAACAATGTAAACCCTACATTTACTTCAGAAGGCACTTATATTGGAAAGGTAAACTACACTATGACTGGAAAATGGCAATTGGACCTCACCATAAAAAGAGGTACTCAGTTGTTAAACGACGAATTATACTTCGATTATACCTTGTAATAGTTCAATTCAATTATGTCAATAAAAACATGGCTGCTTTTGGTAATTCTAGGAATTACCGAGGCAGCCTTTTGTCAGTCTAGTCAGCAGGACTCTTCAATTTTCTTTCAACTTAAACCTGAGGAATTAAACACCGTCATTGTGCTTGGTGCGTCGAATTCTAAGAAATCAAATGCTGTTCAGAATTACTCTGCGGGAGCTAATTTGGATAAAATTCTAGAAGACAATTCCAATATTCAATTGGTGAAACGCGGTGGCTATGCATTTGAACCAATAATCAATGGTTTAAGTGGAGGTCAGACAGCTATAACCATTGACGGCATGCGAATTTTTGGAGCTTGCACCGATAAAATGGACCCTGTTACCTCCTACGTTTCGGCGAATAACCTCTCAAGTGTTAATGTAAACGCTGGGACTAGCGCCGCTGAACACGGCAGTAATCTTAATGCGAGTTTAAATTTAACAAGCTCTAAAGCAGAATTCTCAGATTCGCTTAAGGTGAAAGGACAAGTTGATTTAGGCTCAGCTTCTGCTGCTCGAGAATACAATACTGGAGTTCGGCTAAATATTGGAACCAACCATTGGGCATTAAAGGCAACTGGGAACAAACGAAAAGCAAACGCTTATAGAGCCGGAACTGGTCAAGTAATACCATTTACTCAGTACCAAAAGGAGAATTTATCGGGTAACTTTAGGTTAAAAGCCGGGAAGAAATCAATAATTGAGGCGAAATATATTTACGATAAAGCCTTTGACATTGGTTACGCTGCATTACCCATGGACGTTGCCTTGGCGGAAAGTAATATTGCCCAACTTTCAGCAAATTTCTATGATTTGCTGCCTTGGATTTCAACATCGACTGTAAGTGTTTATGCCAATAGAATTGAACACATAATGGACGACACAAAAAGGCCTCCAGAATCGATTGCAATGCACATGGATATGCCCGGCGAAACGAATACTCAAGGTGGTTTTGGGTCTATTACCATAGCGCCTTCCAATAAAGACGAAATCATTCTAAAAGTAGATTACTACAACACCTATCAATTTGCTGAAATGCTTATGTATCCAGAGAATGAGGCGGTAATGTACATGGTTACATGGCCAGGAGTGCATAGAAAAGCGATTGGTTTTTATGCAGGACATGTTCGGAATTTCGAGCAAAACTGGAAACTAAATACTTCATTTAGAATAGAGAATAGCCTCACTTACCTGTCCGATTCGGTAGGAATACAGCAACTGCAAGTTTTCAATTTAAATGGCTACACTTCTCACAATCACCAGCCAATATCTATACAGTCAGATCTTGAAAAAACCTGGGGTAAACAGTGGGTTTTATCTTTAGGAGGAGGATATAGTCAGCGATTACCAACTACTAGCGAAATGTACGGTTATTATTTATTCAATCAATCTGATGGGTATGATTATATCGGAGATCCAGATATAGCTATGGAAACCGCATACAATGCAGTTAGTTCATTAAAATACACTTCTGATAAAAATGTGCTTTCTACGCGTATTAACTATCAGTTTATAGACAACTACATTTATGGAGTAATTGATCCAAACTTATGGCAAATGACCATAGGCGCTAACGGTGCTAAAAAATACAGCAATTTGAAATCCGCTCAGCTTTTAAATTTTCAAACTTCTTGGAAAAAGTCTTGGTCGGAGCATTTTTCCAGCCTTGCAGAAGGAAGGTATACTTGGGGAGAAAAAAACAGCAAAGTGCCTTTGCCTCAAATTTCGCCCTTTAGTTATAGAGCAAACATTGAATATTCAAAAAAGAATTGGTTCGGCTTAGTTGAAGTTGTTGGAGCATTGCAGCAGGAGTTGATAGATACTGAATTTATAGAATTTGCTTCTCCTGCATGGGCTATTGTAAATCTAAGGGTAAAGAAAAATATTGAACTAAAAAAGCAGCATTTATTAAGTATTCAAATGGGTATAGAAAACCTTTTGGACAGCGATTATCACCGTCATTTAGATTGGGGAAAAATCGCAAGGCCGGGAATTAATTTATACGGAAGTTTAAGCTATGAATTCTAAAAGTGACATTATAAAGATGCTAATCCATCATCATAATTTCATTCAGCCCTTTTCTAATCTTTTCAAGGTGAATCAAATTCAATACTCCAATTTTGTCGATCAATCGGTCTTTAGCTATTGAACGAAGATGAAGGTTCATTACTTCAGATTTTTCTAACACCCCTATTCCTTCGTTAGCTTCCAGAATCAAATTGCCGTGATAGTTTTTAATTTTAGAAGTAAGTGGAACTACCCATAAAACTGGAGCGTATTTATTAAGTAAATCCCCACTTACAATTACAATTGGCCTAAAACCCGCTTGCTCACTTCCATGAGTTGGACTTAGATTAGCCATCCAAATTTCACCTTTTTTCAAAGCTCTGTTTGTTTAAGATAATCCACCATACCTTCTTCAGCCATGTCCATGATATTGACATCATCATTCATTTGTTTGTACGAGTTTATGTACTCCACCCTGGTCAATTGATTTAGGTATATCCTCAATGCCTTTTCTATCAATTTATTTTTAGGTAATGATAACTTATGTGCGCTTTCGGCTAATTGAGCTAACAATTCATCGGGTAATGTACTTGTAAAAGTAGACATATAATATATATTTATAAAACACAAATATAAAAACAAAATATAACTTAAACAAAACTTCTCAAAACTCTCAAATCAAATTATCTTTGCCAAATGGGTATGGTAAATAATTTCATAAATGAAGTAAGGCATGAATTCAGCAGTCAAAAGCTGGATGAACAATCGATGGCATCTACGCCAATCAAACAATTAGAAAAATGGCTGGTGGAAGCAGTTGACTCGCAAGTTCTTGAAGCAAATGCAATGAGTATTTGTACCGTAGACGAAAATGGGGCGCCTTCTTCTAGAGTAGTTTATGCCAGAGGAGTTAGTGAAGAAGGAATCGTGTTGTATACCAACTACAACAGTCAAAAAGGAAAAGATTTAGAGCGAAACCCCAAGGTGGCGCTGTTATTTTTCTATCCAGAATTGGAACGCCAAATAAGAATTGAAGGGGAAATTCAAAAATTACCGGAACAAGAATCGGATGACTATTTTGATGCAAGACCTACTGAAAGTAAACTTGGAGCTTGGGCAAGTGAACAAAGCAGTGCTATTGAATCTAGAGCCACTTTAGAAGAACGCACTGAATTTTTCAGAAAAAAATTCGGCGAAAATATACCCCGACCTCCTCATTGGGGCGGTTATATTGTGAAACCGATAAAATTTGAATTTTGGCAAGGCCGACCTGCTCGACTCCACGATAGATTAGTTTTTGAAAAAGACGGTGAAAATTGGAGCATTTATCGAGTCGCCCCCTAACATGAAAAACCCGTATTTACAGAAATTTGGGTTTATTAATGCTCAAATTTCAGAGGCACCAATTGCAGGAACTAGTTTGTTTGTCGTTATTCCCTGTTTTGATGAGCCCAACTTAATCGCTACTTTGAGTAGCATTAATGATTGTATTAAACCGAATTCACACGTTGAAATTATTACTGTTATCAATGCGAGTGAAAACGACGATGCTTGCGTTAAAACAAGAAACTCGGAGACTTTAGTTGATGCAAAAAAATGGGCAGCGGAAAATAAAAAAGCGGGATTTACCTTTCACTTTATAGACCAGCAAAAGCTACCAAAAAAACATGCAGGAGTTGGCTTGGCGCGGAAAATTGGAATGGACGAAGCCGTTTACAGAATGGACCTGTTGAAATTAGACGATGCGCCCATCATTTGCTTTGATGCTGACTCAAAATGCGACAGCAATTATTTAGTCGAAATTGAACAAGCTTTTCTTAAAAATCCAAAAGCTAAAGGAGCTTCAATATATTTCGAACACCCAATTTATGGAGTTGAATTTCAGCCGAGCATTTACAATTCCATTATCGACTACGAATTGCATTTGAGGTATTATAAAAATGCGTTGGAATATACTGGTCATCCTATGGCGTGTTTTACCATTGGAAGCAGTATGGCAGTTATGTCTAGCGCCTATCAAAGTCAGGGTGGTATGAACAAACGAAAAGCCGGAGAGGATTTCTATTTCATGCAAAAAATTGTGGAACGTTACCCTATAATTGAAATCAATACCACCCGCGTAATTCCTTCACCAAGGCCGTCACATCGCGTTCCATTTGGAACAGGCAGAGCTATTAGTGAGTTCCAGGAGGGAAAAAATTCAAATGAAACCTATGCCTTCAAGAGTTTTGAAGATCAAAAGTTGTTTCTAGAAGTGCTACCCGAGTTTTATAAAAAAAATGAACTGAGTAAATTGAAGGATGCCAGTTCAGTGCCTCTAAGCATCCGGGCTTTTCTTCAAGATCAGAATTTTGAGGAACGTATTCCCGATTTGTTGGAATACGGGAAAACATGGGAGACTTTTCAGAAACGATTTTTCAATTGGTTTAATGCCTTTCGCGCATTAAAGTTTGTACACTTTGCAAGAGATCATTTTTACGCCAATCAGCCATTAAAAGGTGAAGTCGAAAAACTATTTGATACCTCAAAATTAGCGGCTGGTGCTGTAAGTTCTAATGCTGAATTTTTACGGTTAATTAGAGAGCACGACAAGAATCACGACTAATTCCGTTTAAAAATACCCGCTATTCCTTCAAAAATTTACTGACGGTATGTTGCTCCGCATTGTAAACCCGAATAAAATGAATACCCGATTTTAATTGCACTACGTTAATTGGTTCACCTGCATAATTTTCTCCAGCTTGCATCGTATTTCCAGCACTATCAAATATTTCATATTGAAAGTTAGTCGTCAACCCTTCTACGTTCAATACAGCTGAAGCGGGACTGGGGTAAATTTGATGTGCAAATTTTGGTTTCTTCTGGCTTAGTCCAGCAGGCGCATTGTGACCTGCATTCATTGATTCATCCGCTTGGATTAGTGTTTTATCATCACTTTTTTGAAGGATTGCAATGACCTTCATGCGCTCTAAGTCCCAACCACTATTAATGTCTATTGAATACCTTTCAATGACTGAATCGTTCGTAGTCTGAGAAATCACTATGTCGTCTCCCGCTTCAGAAGTCAAGGCCTTTCGGAATACGTTATAATGTTGTTTTTCACCATTTGGCGCATCATAGAAAACGGTGTCCTCCACCAAGAAGACCGTAAGTTTTTCTGTATTAAAGCTATTTGCAGCTTCGACCTTAACAATTACTTCTATTTCTAATTTACTGCCTGCAATTAATACCTCAGAATTCATTGATATCGCAGACATGTCCCCCGTAAAATTGTTAAACAAAGTAGCGCCACCAAAATTGGTACTAGTAGGTTGTATTACTCCATTTATCACCAACTTGGGAGTAGAACCGTATAAACCATAGAAATTAGTTCTAGCATCATTTTCAGAGGGGTTGTGATTATTTAAAAAACAATCGGAGTAAGGTGCGCTGGGATGAACACTCACATGTAGGACATCGGGATTATTGTTGAAGTTTTGAATTAAACCTGGATTGCGACTTGCACAGATGCTACATTTAGTATTGGTAAAATGCTCTGCCAATACCTTTTTAGCCACTTGAGCATCGGCAAAAAATACCGTCAGTATTGATACAACAATCAAATTAATTTTTTTCATGTTCAAGATGTCTTAAGGGTCAAAGAAACGGAAATGACGCTTCTATTTTTGTCCACATTCAGACAATTGATTTAGCAATACTAAACCTAAGGTATTTGCATGTATTTGTGCGTTTGCAAAGAAATTTGCCAGTCGGGATTTCCCTTCACAAAATTGATCACCTCTGGAAGCATTTCCTCTTCTCTACTCCACTCTGGCTGAAAATACAAAGCGCATTCCGATGAAACTGATTTTGCATGCTCAACCGCCCAATCAAAGTCCATGGTGCGCACCACCACTACTTTTAATTCACTGGCTTTTTTTAAGCTTGACGGCAAACAGGACTTTCTGCGTTTAGGAGAAACAACTATCCAATCCCAATCTCCTGTAATTTCGTAGGCGCCTGAGGTCTCTATCCAAAGGTTAAACCCTGCCGATTTCAATTTACTGGTAAGCTCCGACAAATCGTACATACAGGGTTCGCCACCCGTGATAACAATATTCTTAGCCTCTGCTTCGCTGGCGCAATTGATAATTTCTTGTATCGTCATTTTAGGATGGCCATCGTCCCAGCTTTCCTTTACATCGCACCACGGACAGCCAACATCGCAACCGCCTATTCTAAAAAAATAAGATGCTTTACCCGCATTTCGCCCCTCACCTTGAATGGTGTAGAAGTGCTCCATAATTGGAAAAGAAGTTGGGGAAGAATTCGCCATAAACTGAGGGCAAAAATAACATTAACCCAAGCGCTAACTAGAAATCAATTGGGATCTGAAAAATCTTTATTGGTTAAGAAATCAGGATCGCTTAAGGCCTTTAAAAAAGCCACCAAATCCGCTTTTTCTTGCGAGGTCAGATTCAGCCCTCCAGCAATTCCACTGCCTGTGCCGTTAATGGTATCACCAAAAACCATAATTGGTTCAATATTTTTTGAATTTGCTCGAACGCCAGAATTATAGAACTCTACGACTTCTTCCAAGGTCGCAAACCGACCATCGTGCATATAGGGTCCAGTATGCTCTACATTTCGCAAAGTAGGCACTTTAAACTGTCCTCGATTTATCTCATTTCTTGTAACATTAAAAAAGCCAGGACTCGGATTATCGTCCAAGCCATTATTCATAAAATCATTGTTGGTAAACAGCATATTATCGGTTGAATGACAATGAAAACAGTCTCCTCCTCCTCCGTTTCCGCTAACCTCTCCGTTGAATATTCTAAACCCTCTCGAAATTTGTTCTTCCCCCGGGCCAAATTGTGGACCAATGTTGGGGTTGTTTCCGGTTCTATCGACCGCTTTATCATAAGTGGAATTGCCAGAGATGAGTGTCAATTCAAATTGAGCGATGGCTCGAGCAGCATGCGTAGAATCGTAATCGGCGGTACAAAATGCTTCGTAAAACATTCTATTGTAATCTTCTTCGCCTTTCAATTTAATGATTGCATTTTTCCATGTTTCGTGCATTTCTACCGGATCTAATATCGGGTCGATTGCTTGCTTTTGCAATGTTGGACTTCTACCGTCCCAGAAGAAAGCAGGAGAATAAGCCAAATTAAATAAGGCCATTGAGTTCTTGGTACCCGATCTTCTATCTATTCCAATTGACAGTCTTCTTTTGTTATCGGTAAATGCATCTTTTTGGTTGTGACAACTTGCACAAGACATGGTATTATCACCACTCAATTTTGTTTCGTAAAACAACTTACGTCCCAAAGCAATGCGCTCTTCCGTCATTTCAATGTTTAAGATAGGTGTTGGAAATGGCGGGAAATAATCAGGTTGAGTCAGATTATAAGCCGTTGTCTTGCATTTATAGCGCGATTCTCCTGTTGTATCGGCAACTTCAGGAATTAGTGGAATTTCAATTTCATCCTTCTTGCAAGAAGAAATCACAAGAAAAAACAACCCAAAAAACGCGAATATTTTTATCAGCTTACTCAATGTTCAATAATTATTTTGTTTCTAAAAATTTGATTATCAGCATTAAACTGCAACACATACATCCCATTGGCTAAGCCTTGAGTTTCTATGAATGCATTTGTGCTTTGAATGTCTTTCTTTAAAATTAGCACACCTTTTAAATCGTAGAGTTCTAGAATACCAAAGGATGTTGTCTCAAAGGTAAAGCTTCCTTTACTTGGATTTGGATAGACTCTGGTGCTAATTGATAAACTTTGCTTAATATTTGTTGAAAGTGGCGGGGCAGCCTGTGCAAGCGAAGTGGATTTAAACAGATCCAATCGACCGCCACTTGCAGTTATGTCTTCAAATTCGGGAAAAAGTTCAACACTTTGTTTTAAATAAGTTGCGCTTTTCAAGGCCATGGAGTCCGCACTTGTACTGAAAAAACGTTGCGGATAACTCGCATACATTAAGCCCAAAGCTGCAGCAGCCATAGGAGCGGCAAAAGAAGATCCTCCCGCCTGACTTGTTGAATTGATTGGTGAAGTGGTAAAAATCTGCTTTCCTGGAGCAGCAAGGTCTATCGACTCTTTTCCAAATCCGCCGCCAAACAATTTATCTTGTTCATCACTTCGTGTAACGGTTACGAGGTAGTCTGATGGGCAAGTGCACGGAATATCACCAACATCGTCAATATCCACAACACTATTTGGCCCTGCCGCTATACTCACCACACCTGCTTTTCCCAATTGATCGAACAAATCGCACCAAATTGGGAATTGATTCGGAAACCTTCTATCGACGCCAAAAGAAGAGTTTTGGGCGATAATAAAAGCACCTGAATCTCCATTCGTTCGGTTGTAGGTTTTTCGCATTTCAAGGATGTAGTTATAGGATTTAATGACAACGGCTTCCTCGGTTGAGGAACCTTGCACAGGCAGCATTTTTACTGACCAGTTTATACCCGCTATATCTCTTCTATTGTTCCCTACACCGCCAATAATTCCCGCTATTTGAGTACCGTGTTTGTCGATAGACCCGAGTGGTGTTTTTGCAGAAATATACCCCGTATCTTGGTACACGTTCCAACCATCGTAGTCGTCGATATAACCGTTCTTGTCATCGTCAATTCCGTTTAGGGCTATCTCGTGTTTATTCCTCCAAAAGTTCTCTTTGAGGTCATCGTGCGAAATTTCAAAACTCACGTCAACAATCGCAATTACAATTTCTTGGCTATCAATTGTACTGCCTCCAGTGGTAATGTCCCAAGCCAATGGCGCATTTATTTTATCCAAATACCATTGCCCTATTGCATTTGGATCATTTGAAGATTTGCGCATTTCAATATTCGTATGATTGGGTTGAGCAAACTTTACCATGGACTGCTCCTTCAACAAGGAAACCGCTTCTTCAACATTGATTTGACCGTTTAAAAAAGAAAAAGCATAAATATTAGCGGAAGGAACCAAGGCTTCAACGCGATTCACCTGCAGCCCCGTATTGGTTTCCAGCTCATTTAAAAAGTAATTGACATCAACTTCTTGCTCCAAGGTAACGAGCACCTCACCTGCTTTCCATTCGCTTTGCGCAAAGATTGCATTCGTGCTAAAGACGAAAAAACAGAAGATGGAGAAAAGAAGTTTCATACAATAAGAATACGCAGCAAAGCGAAAAGGGTTTAGTTATCTGGATTTAATAAACCCAACTATTGCTAATAAAAGTATACCGACGCTTAAAAACATAATACCTAATCTTATTGTTCGGTCGGGAATAAACTTTCTGCGGTACCTGCCCAAGGTAAGATTGTTTAATTGGTTGCTCGTATTTTCATCCACGCGCTTTATTCCAAAATAATAGACCAATCGATCTCCTTTTTTTTCATTGTAGCGCTCAAAATGCAGCTTGTATTCTATAAGCAGCGTTTCAAAATAATCGGCCTGTTCGGGTTTGGTAAAATGGTAAACATTGTAACTCTTATCCGAAGGGTGAATGCGATAATTTGTTAGGTCGAATAAATGATCCATTATATTACTCTAATTTTTTGTCCTACTTGCAATGGCGTATTTCTTCGGATCCCATTCATTTTGCACAAGTCGTTGCACGTAGTGCCATATTCCTCGGCGATTTTAAATAAATAATCTCCCCTGCGTACCGTGTAGTATTCTACTCCATCTGGTATGGCTGTAAAACCCCATGAATTTTTGATTAAGGTGATCTTCTGGGCGACTAAGGCTTTGTTCTCGAAATCGATGATTTGATCTGGGTTCAATGCTACCCCTTTATAACGCACTTCGAAATGCAAATGACTGCCCGAGCTGTTCCCAGAACTACCCCCAAGGGCAATTAGATCTCCAGCCTTTACATCATCACCGGCCTTTACTTTAAAGCGATGCAAATGCGCGTACAAGGTTTCCAGCCCGTTATCGTGTCGAACGACTACCACTCTTCCGTAGCCTCCAAAATAACCGGCAAAACGCACTTTGCCTGAAAAAGCACTTTTTACTTCATCCCAAACTTGCAAGTCCAAATCAATTCCGCGGTGCGTCTTTCCCCAGCGATGTCCAAAACGAGAAGTAACCACAATTTTATCTACTGGAGAAACGTAATCCCCAAAACTTCTATCTACCAATTTCAGACGCTGTGTGGTATCGGTTTTATACAATTCTGGACTGTAGGGATGTGGTTTGGTCGTTATCCATGAGCCGTAGATTAATTGTGCTGGATAATTGGAATTGTGCTCTAAATAAGCAAACTCTTCTTCCGCATCTGAAAAATCGTGATCGATTAAAAAGAGATTTATTTGATTGATAAGGGCGTAATGCTCGTCTCCAGAATCAAACAAACTGTCCAATAAAAGTGCTGCTTCTAATTTGGTTAGGGTTTTTACCGTCAAAAACAATTCTATTTGACTCATAATAAGCTGCGGAGGGTTTGCTAACTTTTTTAGCGAATCGTAGTGCAATTGAATGTGCTCATCGTCTAACTGCTCCAAGGTATTAAACAGTGTTTGTTCCCCATACATGACCACTGCTTTTTTTACCGGCTTATCCGACTTTGTGGGCGGCTCTTTTTCCGTTTCCACTGCAGCAAAGGATATGCTGCTTAGCACAAGCACTAAAAGCACAAAATAATATTTACGGAAACCCATCACTACTCTGCAAATTTACAAGATTATTATCGGAAGTATTTATAGACTCAAGAGTAGCGCATTTTTTATAGTCTTCCTGTTCTATTTTTGCAAAAAGTACACATTGGAATATTTAAAAATAATTGCAGTAGGAATTTTTACGCTCTTGGTGGCTTACCTTACTATTTGCGTTTTATCGCCAAAAAAAGTTGCTGCTTCAAAAACCATTGTGGTGCATCACTCCGAACAAAGCGTCATTGAGGATTTAAGCGATCTGGAATTTTGGCAGGAATGGCATCCCTACTTAGATTCGGCAAAAGAAGGCAGCATTGTTACTAGTACCAATAAGATTGAGTGGGTAAGCAGCACCAATACGGGAGGGAAAATTGAAGTGGATTTCCATCCAGATAGTGGGCGCATCTCTTTTACCACGGCATTCGAAAAAGCAGGAGTCTGGAAGGCCTATCAAGGTGAGTTTCTATTGGAAGGAAACGAACGGGAAACGAAAATTAGTTGGATTTATGTAGGTGAAGAATTTCCGTTTTTTAAACGCCCAGCAAACTATTTTATCAAAGAAGTGATTGAAAAAACCATGGAGTTAGGGCTCTTTCGATTGAAAAAATCGCTTAGACAGAAAGATTATCCCAATCTAGAAAATAACAATTAACGGTCAAACTACTTGAGGCTTTAGCTAAAATCTTTATGATAAGTCGGATTGCGGAGTGACTTTTACCGCTCGCGATTCGGAGCTATAGCCTGCTATAAGTGTTTATAAATTGGTGGATGTTCCCGTTGGGAATGGTATTGAGTTAAAAAAGGTAGTGTGGTTGAATTATGTGGGAAATGTAAGTAATACACTCTCTAGCCGTCATGCTGAAATAAATTCAGCATGACCCCTCATTATTCTACAACATCGCGTTAAAAAAGCCCTTAGCAAGGTTGGTGTTGAAGAGACAATTGCCAGATTAGAGCGTTAAAGTACCTTGAGTAGCGTACTTTTAATTAAAGTTGATTTCTCGGAATCTACTTTGGCTTTTTTTGAAAAGTAATCCCAATTATTGATCGTTTCCTGAACTTCTGCAATAATTCCCTTCGCGCGTTTAATATTCATGGATTTTCCAACAGCAATAAAATCTTCAAGCGTAATGTCTTCCCGTTTGCCATTGATGCTCAGCGCATGTTGACTTACCCAAATGCTACCTGGACGATAGGCATAACAAATATCATAGGCAGGAGCTTCGACCGCAAATGCCATTGTTGTGCTGATTGATGCCACCCACGGTGTTGTTGAGCAAACCAAGCGGCATTCTTTTATTGCTTCCTTGTTGAGCATTCCGCATGTAATCGTTTGCATCAACAAAATGGATTTAGTGGATTATTCTGAAACTATTTTTAATGAAATCGTCGAGCAATTTGAAGCTTTTTCCTCTAAGTTGCTGTTTAAGGACATTCGCTTTATTCCAATTTGCGCTTTGGATGGAGACAACATTGTGAACCGCTCCAAAAAAATGGATTGGTATCAAGGAGCCCAATTACTCCATACGCTTGAAACACTTCATGTGGGAAGTGATATTAATAAAGTAGATGCGCGTTTTCCAGTTCAGACCATTCTTAACGTTCAACATAATGACCACCCAGAAAATCGAGTATTAGGTGGGCGAATAGCAAGCGGAATTTTTAGAAAAGGAGATGAGATTACGGTGTTGCCTTCTGGAGATACCTCATTTATCGCGCACATTAGCACCTACGACGGCGAACTAAAAGAAGCGTTTGCGCCTATGTCTGTTAGTATTAACCTTACTGATAACCTAATCGTAAATAGAGGCGATATGATTGTTCGGACGGGCAATAAACCACAAATTACTACTGAAATTGAAGTCATGTTATGTTGGTTGAACAAAAGTCCAGCAGATCCAAAAAGCAACTATTTCCTCCAACATACAAGCAATGAGCAGCTGGGAAGAATTAGTGAAATCATTTATAAATACGACGTTCAAACCCATAGTCGATCAACAAAAGATAAAATATTGGGCATGAATGATATTGCTCGAGTTAAACTGAAAGTAAACCAGCCAATAATGATAGATTCTTATCGCACAAACCGGACTACTGGAAGTATAGTTCTAGTTGATTCCATTACTAACGATACTGTAGCAGCTGGAATGATAATTTAAGGCTAATCAATCAAATAAAACCACTTAAGCAAGCTTAGATCAACCCCATAAAAAAAGCCTCACATTTTCATGTGAGGCTTTCTTGTTTTTACTCAGCGGTCCGGACGAGACTCGAACTCGCGACCCCCTGCGTGACAGGCAGGTATTCTAACCAACTGAACTACCGGACCTTTTAAATGTCCTGTGGACATTTAAAATGACTACTCTTCCAAGCAGTCTAAAAATCT
>Ga0206130_10001157_pt1 | contig 39831 bp, 37 predicted proteins | sample Helgoland_Spring_9_FD_148637 | JGI IMG/M metagenome (GOLD analysis project Ga0206130, IMG submission 148637) | Pelagic subsurface seawater microbial communities from Kabeltonne, Helgoland, North Sea - Helgoland_Spring_Bloom_20160512_1 | ecosystem: Environmental > Aquatic > Marine > Epipelagic ...
TTGGTATTTTGAATACTCGATGTGATCGAAGGCTAGCTCTGGTTCTTGCGGAGCTGATCTTCTGCGGCGAGCCAGTCGCTGGTATGATCGCCGTGGATACCGTGTTGCTGACGGTCGATGTAGTTGAGGTAGGCTACATGACTGATTTGTTCAGTCGTAGGCTGGGTAGTCGCAGGGCGTTTTTTAGCTGCTTTTTTAGCTACCTTCCTCGCGGGCTTTTTAGTGGCTGCTTTCTTTGCAGTTTTTTTGACGGCTTTCTTTGCTACCTTCTTGGTAGCTTTTTTCGCAGTTTTCTTTGCAGTTTTTTTGGACATGATGGTATCGATGATTGTTTATGGTAACTCATTCGCGAGCAACGGGTGTGCCACTTGCATCTGAAATGAGTTAATGTCAACGATAGCCGATAAAAACTTTGTCATGAGCCTCTAAAGTGACCCAGAAATGGGGAGAAATCAGTTTAATCCAACTTAGGCCCAATCTTGGGTGGGCCGGCGGGCTTGGGTTCCTTTTTTGGGGGATTTTTAGGTTTAGGAGGAGGGGGGGGAGGGTCCTTGAGGCGTGTTACTTCAAGCTCTTTGAGCATCATACCAAAGCTTCCTTGGGCATTGACACTACCTCTACCTGTTTCGGTGTCGAAGTTCATCGAGTTCATTTCCCAGCCTGCTGAGATGCCAGCTTTGTCTGTCAGACTTCGTGCCTGTAGATAGGTGTTAAAGGACTTAGGGTCTACTACAAAGAAAATCACAGCTTTTTTGTTGTTACGCAACTTTTTCAGAATGCTAATGAAGGTGTTACTTGAGGCATTCATCTCATCGATGTGTGTTCCGCCTTCTTTGAGGTCAGGAACAATATTCATCGAGACCCTGGTATGAATCGGATTCGTGATGATTTTGATCTGTTGGTTGCGTGTGTTTTTAAAATCGAACTTAGAGAAGTATTCTGCCAACTTTGCTTGGTCGTAGATTCTTATTCGTTCACCGCCTCGTTTTGTTCTTTCAACAAGCCACTTGCGGTCGTTTTTTTTGACCTGGTCTTCTAGGGTTTCGACAGGGGTGAATGGATCGATGAAGTGTAGGCGATCTTGTGTAACTATCGCATAGTATGTTTCGGAATTCTTGGGGACCGCTCTGCTCACTGGAATGCTGACCTCAGTTGCTGGAATACTGAGAACAGGTGTCTCGTCTAGGAGTGACTCAAGACGAGAAATTTCCTCCTGCATGAGGCTGGTTTTCTTTTCTTCTTGGTCCCGCTGTTTGCGTTTTTGGGCTTCAAGTTTCTTTAGTTGGTCAAGATTAGCAAGGAGCTCCCGGTTTTTCTTCTCGGTGTCATCAATTGTTTTTTCAAGAAGGGCTAGTTTGCGTTTTTCCGCTTCGATGTCTTCTGGGCTGGGAGGTTCCTCACTCAATAGCTGGTCGAGTTTTTGTTGTTCTTTTTCCAGCTCCTCGATTTTTTTCTTGGACTCCTCGATTTGCTCTGGAGTGGCAGGTTCGATATCATCAAAGAATTGCTCAACTTTTTGTTTAACATCAGCCGAGACAAGTAGCAGCACCAGAATCAAAACAGCTACCACGTTGGTAAGCGCGTCCATGAGAGAGTCTAAGCTCACTCCGTCACCGCCTGAATTTCTCCTACGTGCCATATTATATTATTTGAATGCGGATAGATCGATTTTACCGTCATTGGGCATGGGTAATTTGCCATGTCCTACATTGTATTTGGTCTCAGCGATACCAGCTGCCCAATCATAGGCAAGCTTGCCAGATTTCCTTACCAAAAAGAGCACCATTGAATCGTTGGTTTTCTTCACTTTTTCGAGGTAATCACTAAATGATTCATTGGTAGGGATGGCCTTGGTGGAGATAGGTTTACCCGGCACACCCTTGGTATAGAGGACGACGCCCGTCGAATTACATTCAACAAAAAACAGATTGCGTGCACCTTTTGCTCCAAATCCCCGAGGTCTTATTTTTACAGACTCTTTGGGTTTTGGGGCTTCTTTGCGTGATTTTAATTCTGCCTGCAGCTCTTTGAGCCTTTTATCCAGAGGTGGCTGCTCCTCTTTAAGAGCAGCGATTTCCTTGATCATGTTCTCGATCATTTTCTGCAAGGCCGTATCGGACTGATCAGGATCCTCTGCTTTTTTGAGGCCGTCTAGTTTGAGGGAGAGGGCAATGGTGCGATCCTTGAGATGTTGAAGCGCAGCAACAGAGGACTTCTCTTTTTTAATTTGCTCTTGTTTCTTTTCTTTTTCTTGCTCAGCAATCTCAATTTTCTTTTTGAGCTCTTGATTTTCGATCGCTCGCGCTCTTTCTTCTTTCGTCTTTCCTGCTTTTTCTTGTTGCTCGGCTTGCTGTGCCTGCATCATGACACTGATCATGAGCGTAAGAATGCCGATGAGGCATGCAAGGATGCTCATGAAAGAGAAGAGATCAACCCCCTCGTCACTGTTGGATCGACGCTTTGGCACGGTGGGTTATTTTCTAGAAAATAGGCCTCGCTTCTTAGGTATAGCACCTGGGATTTCTCGTTCGCCAAGTTGGCGCAAGCTGCGATTGATCGACTCTATGCCACTGGCAATGCTTTCGAAAGATCGTGTCAAATTGTTGTGTGACTTCAAGAAAAGCTCGCTACTCGTGTCTGAAAGCTTGGTAACGGCTTGGTCCAGTGAGCTTTCTAGTTTGGTGTGAGTTTGATTGAGTTGAACAGTGGATTTGTTCAGATTTACCAAAAACGTCTCATGCGCTCGAGCCAATGAGGCCACAAGCTGAGGGATACTCTCAGCCTGCTCAATAAGTTCGTCTGTGCCTAGCTGCTTGCTGTCATTGAGTTTAGGAAGCAACTTCTCAGTGCAGAAGGTGTCGATGAGTGTCAGAGTTTCATCTTCCTTTTTTTGTACGGCAGATAAGGGGAAGCTGAGTAGGATACTCAAGATGAGTCCAAGGAGTGTGGTGTCGAAGGCAACACCAAGACCTCCTGTAAGGCTGTTGATCGATTCTTTAAGGGCATCTGGATCTGTATTGTCTCCCATGGCCAGCGATCCCACAGCAACGGAGAGTCCCATCACTGTTCCAATGAATCCTAAAATAGGAATAGCCCACAAGAATACTTTGATGAGTGCATAGGACCCCATCGACCGGTTTGCGTCGAGGTCTGATTGGATGCCCAGAAAGCCAGAGACTTCATTGTTGTCACAACGAGATTCAAAGAGTTCGAGTGATTTACGAATACGATTCACAATCAAACTATCACGAAGACTGAGAGGCGTGTTGTAAATATTGTCGATAAAGGCACCTACAGTTGATGAATTGATCTCTTTGCCAATGTTTTCTGGGAAGAGGTTGAGTAGGGTTGCTTGAGCTTGATGCTGGTTTTTCTTCAGCTTCATGAAAAGGATCGTGAGTCCCCAGAAAAATAGAAGTGTTTCAGCATAGTTAACCCAACCTCGATCCAGGAAGATAGCCCCGAACCTAGATTCCTTGAAAGGAATCATCAGTAACATCCAGGCAATGGTCAGGCTTGCGCCTATGAGGAAACTTTTACCAAAATTAACATTGGCATGATCTCCCTCTTCCCAGCCTTGACGTTCGGGCTTCTGGAAATCTGGATCACTTGGTTCTGAGGGGCCATCTGGAATTTGGAAACGATTGTTACAAGCTGGGCATTGAACTTGTTGGCCGAAGTGCTCAGGGGCGACATCCAGAGCAGTATTGCAGTGAGGGCATGAAATTTGCATGATGAGGTGAGATGGTATTTAATGAACTTTAAAGTTTGTAGTGGCTGAACCTTTACTTGCCAACACTACAATTCAAATTTGTGGTTTTTTCGTATCAGTTTTCGAGCTTGTTTGAGTTGTAAGGCTGGGGTCGCCTTGCTCCGATTTGGCCAATCAAGTAAAGAATAGAGCCCAATAATAGAACGGAAGATCCTAGCTTACAGGCTAGAAAATATTTTCGGTTGCTCGATACGATGGTATCATATTCTGATTGGTTGAGGCTTCCAGATTGTAGGTCGATGTTAGCATACTCCAGGCTCTTTTGGATATATATATTGGGCGTAAACCAGAGTAATGCGGCAAGTGTAATGCTGATCCAGACCCAGCGCTTTCGGTTTCTTTGCTTTTGATTTGGTTTGTTATCATTGTTGTCACGGTATTGCGCTTCTGAAGATGTTGTATCGATTGCCATTCTTGCCTCATTATATGAAAAGCTACGAGCCTTACCAGTCATATACCCCAGTGCGTATGTATCACTTTCTGTTCAAACACTCGGTTGCCATTTGATTAAAATAAGTTAACATGCAGCATCAATGGACGATGACTACAGTTGGAATGGTGGCTTGAGGGGTACATCCTCCTTTAGGCTTCCAGAGAATGAGGGGGTAGGTAAGTGGGTTGCTATCGCAATCATGGTAGCTGTGATATTACATGCTTTCGCTTTCGTGATGTTGGGCCGTATCGATATCACAGTTCGAGATAGCGTTGAACAATCTGAAATTCAGACCGAGGTCGTTCGGGTGAATCGAGTGGATAAGTCAGATTCGAGGCCGGAATTAAACCGGCCAGAGCCTGTGGAGAATGTTGAGCCTGTAGCAATTGTTCCACCAGCTGATGAACTCGATATGTTGGAAAATATGCCGGATGTGGAAATTGATATCAGTCCAGAAATAGAGACGATACAGGTTCCAATGTCTGAGCCTGCGGCCGCTGGTGAGCTGGATGCAGAATTGTTAAATAAACTAGACGCACCTATTTTCGAGGAGTCTCTTCCAGATCTTGGCAGAACTGAGGAGTTTTTCCCAAGATCAAGTGAGAGCCAAGTTGCTGTTGACCCAGGTGCTCGCGAGGCAGCTGAACACGACCCAGATGTCTATACCGATGCCCTAAGGCAAGGGGCAGAAGGTAATTCAGATGATGGCTTGCTAAAAGATTTTACATCTTTGGATGCAATGTCACGTATGGATGGGAATGCGCTCTTGACCACCAAGGCTTTGATCGGCAGTGATCTCTTGTTTGATTTCAACAGTGCCACCCTGAGGCAAAGCGCGCGCATTAGTTTGATGAAGGTGGCTCTTCTCATTGATAAGCATCCAAACTTAGTATGCTGGGTCGATGGTCATACTGATTTAATCGGTCAAGAGCAGCCGAATCTGGTATTGTCTCAAAAACGAGCTATGGCGGTGAAAATATGGCTGGTGAATACCCTGAATCTAGATGAAGCAAGTATCGCTGTCAGAGGTTTCGGGAAGGCTAAGCCATTGGTCATGGAAGGCGATATAGAGGCTCAAGCGCCGAACAGGCGGGTGGAGATCAAGATGCGCAGAAATAGACCTGCTGATGAAGTGGGGCAGTCAGGGAGTATTTCTGGCGAGCTGAAAGACCGTGCAGTTATTCCTGCTAGAGCTATTCTTGTTGAAGATGAGCGTGGCGGTAATAGTAGTCAGCCGCCCAAAGCCATTGTGCAGCCCGAACAAGCCCCTCCGAAGGCAACCCCCATAGAGGAATAGTTTTTGTGTAAGCGTTATAATCTCATTTGATAAATCTCCGCCTTTGTGAAATTACTGGCACCATTTACTGATGCAGACGCTCCGCGTTGGTTACTGTCTTTTGATTTTGATGGTACACTGGTGGTTCCTGATGAGGATCCTGCAGTGAGTGCTGATTTTTTTGAGTTGATGGAAATGATGCGTGAGGAACATCGGTCTTGTTGGGGCATTAATACAGGAAGGTCTCTGATGCAGGCAGTTCAGGGCCTGATTGATGCTCGGTTCCCCATTTTGCCAGATTATATCATAGCGCGTGAGCGCGAAATTTATTTGCCTAATCAATTCGGTCGTTGGGTAGGTAGTGCACATTGGAATGACCGTTGCGAACGCGAGCACCAAAAACTATTTCGTCGTTGTCGTAAGGTACTCAGACATTTGAAGCAGTGGGTAGAATCTGAGACTGCAGCTGTATGGGGTATTCAGCGGGAGGAGCCTGCTGGGATTGTCGCCTCTACGGCATCAGAAATGGATGCGATCGTGCGCAAAATTGATCATGAAATTGCCTCGGAGGCGAGCCTCTCATATCAACGCAACGGAATTTACCTGCGTTTTAGCCATAGGCATTTCCACAAAGGAACGGCTATGTTGGAGGTGGCTCGCTTAATGGGCTTGTCTAGCGAACATTCTTTCGCTGTTGGCGATAGTCATAACGATTTGGATATGCTGGATCCTGCCATGGCTAAGATGTTGGCATGTCCAGCTAATGCGTGCCCAGAGGTGAAGCGGCAAGTCGAAGGCGCAGGAGGCTATGTTGCCAGGGAGCATGCTAGTAGAGGGGTGGTGGAGGCGCTTAAGGCTCACTTTGCTGACAAGATATAACTTATCCGGTTGATATCACCGCATTCAACAGCTTGAACTAGTGCCAAGTTGGAGAAGTTATCATAAAAAGTACCGGCGGCGGGAATCGAACCCGCACTCCCTAGGGAACGTGATTTTGAATCACGCGCGTCTACCAATTCCGCCACACCGGCATGTGTTGAAAGTCCATGGTAGAGGACGGGCGAAATCTGGGCTAATTTGAGAAAATGTCAAGATGCGAGATGTAGCTATCGCTGACATTTTGAACAATAAAATGTAGATCGATTAGAAATTATGACTCTCTTAATACTTCTTCCGCAATGCCGGCAAGGTTGGCCCTCGCGGTCATACACTTGGAGGCGTTGCTTGAAATAGCCTGGCTGACCATCCTGATTGAGGAAGTCCCGTAAGGTTGTGCCGCCTTGTTGGATAGCGTCGCTCAAAACATTCTTAATCTGATTGCTCAGCACTGAGAGTCTTGCGCTAGAGATATTGCCGGCATGGCGGGTAGGCTTAATTCCAGACCGGTATAGTGCTTCACAAGCATAGATATTACCCACACCAACTACTACTTTGTTGTTCATAATGTGCTGCTTGATCGTTGTTTTTTTGTTTTTGCATCTACGGCTTAAGTAGTTGGCGTCAAATTCGCTACTAAGTGGCTCAGGACCCAAGTGGCATAATAGTGGATGCTCAGAAACTGGTCCCTCACAGCTACGATGCCACAAGATAGCGCCAAATCGTCTTGGGTCGTGAAGACGCATTTCCATTTGGTCGCCGAGGCCAATGATGAAATGGTCATGTTTTTTTAACTCAGTATCACTAGGGCAAATACGAAGGCTGCCAGACATGCCAAGGTGGAGTATTAAAGTTCCTGCATTGGATTGTATTAGGATATATTTAGCTCTGCGTTCAACTGATTCCATTTTTTGGCCAATGAGTTCTCGAACAGTCTCCTTAACTGGCCAGCGCATTTTTGAGTTTCTAATCTCAATGGTTTGAACCTCTCGGTTGATGAGATAAGGCTCGATGCCGCGGCGTGTTGTTTCGACCTCTGGTAATTCTGGCATGATGGTGGGTGAGCCTTATAAAAATTATCGACCTTTGTAATTGGAAAAATGAGCCGTGAAGCTACTTTAATGGCCACGCAGGTTGTGTGATTGGATTGTCAATGACGTGATTAGTTTCAAGTGAGATGATTGACTATTCGAAATGAACTGAATTTATATAACCACTATTAACAAGATGAAAAAATATATTATCCCATTTCTCTTATCGGGTATGCTTGCCTTTGTAAGTTGTAATAAAAAAACTGCAGAACCATCTACTGAGTCTCAAGCTGAAGCCACGATCGATGTTCCTGTTCTCAAGACAGAAGTAACTCCTGAGGAACGCGCGGCTAAGTTGGGTTTCGCGCAATACTTGCCATCTAATATCAGTGCCTATAGTGCTGTGATCAATGGTAGTAGCGTTATCGACAAGATGTGGCAAACTCCGCTAGGTCAGATGATTAAAGATCGTCTAGAACAAGAAGGTCTATCGTTTGATGATTTAGCTGGAAATCAAGGAGTAATCCAAATGCAGTCTTCGCAATACGGGGAAGATTATTTTGTGGCTTATGGCGAAAGTGCTCCCAAGGCAGGACAAGAGGTAATCAAGTTTTCTGATCGTGTATCATACTATGCAGGGCGCATGGCTATCTATGCGGGTAATGCTGCAGTAGCCAAGAATATAGGACCAGCGATGAATGATCCTAAGAAGATATTTGCAGCACCACTCAAAGGATTCCCAGCCGATTTCGTCAATATGTTCCGTCAAGTTGATATGCCTGCCTACTATCAAGGGGTTAAGATTGCGGATGAGGATGCTCGCGCTCTTGCCAGAGAGCAGTTGGAGTCCGCTCTTGGTATTTTTAATATGTTGAGAATTGGCGTGGAACCAATGACGGTTGAAAGAAGTGGCGCACAATTTGAAGGCTACAAGTTTAGTGGTAAGAAAATGCTTGATGAGATGGGGGATAGCCAAGGATCTGTCGGGCTTCTTTGGGCATCAGAATTAGAGGAATTTGGGATATCCAAGCAAGAGATAGCCGAATTCTTGAAATTGATAGAAACGAAGAATATCGTAGCTCTAGTTGGTGAAGTGCATGGGTATGTGGTTCTTTTTCTTGGTAGCTCCGAAGACGATTTTGTTTTGGTCGATGATATAAGTGCCTCCTTATGCGCGAGCGATAAGGTGAAATTTGTCGATGATTATCTCGATCGCAATTTGTTCACACATGGATTCAATGATGGGGGCATGGGTTATGATTTGTCAGCGATCGAAAAGGTGTTTTTCAAGTTAACAGCTTCTTTTACGGAGGGGTTAGCCGATCAGTTGGCGGTATCAAATTCTATGGGTGATACTCAAGACATCGAAGTGATGCTTAATCAAATCGGTAAACAGGCAAGTAAGCTTACTGCAATGTTTAAGGAGGCAGATACTGGTTATGTCGCCTATTTAGAGGATGGGATCAAAATTGAAATGCAAGGAGGCTCTAATATGCCCCAATACGATTTAAGCGTGGACCATAAACTCACTGCTATGTCGAAAGGTAAAGATAGTCTCCTGTTTGCTAATTGGGTTTCCAATCCGGAATACAATGAGGGGTTGATGCAATTGATTGATACCTTAGTCGAAGTGAGTTATGCTGGTTCTAAGCATATGATGCCAATATTGGCATCGCAAGCTGCGGCAGATGAGGGCAATGCTGACTTTATTCAGTATAATGCTAGCCTCCAAATGTTTGAACAAATATTTAGAGGTGATTTGTTGGAAATCTGGAAAGCATTGCGGGCAAATATGGCAGAGGGGCTAGGTTCCGAATCAGCTCTTGTCGTTGATCTCAGTGGAACACTACCAACAGCGCCTATGCTGCCTGAGCCTATCCTGAAAGAGGGGAAAATACCTCGTGTGGCCTATGTCAGTACAGTTGATGATCGGAAAAAATTGCAAACATCATGGACTCGTCTAAACGCCGCAATAGAAAGATTACTGGGCAAAGTTAGTGAGATGACGGGTGCCGATATTCCTATGCAAATTCCAATGAGCAGTGAGAAAGACAGTTTGAAAACCTGGTTTGTGCCGATTCCTTTTCAGAATGATGATTTCGTTCCGTCTGTGTCGGTAAGTGATGACTTGTTTTTTGCATCGAGCTCGAAACGCTTTGCGGAAGGTTTGGCCACACTTGCTGGCGAAGGAGGCGAGGAATCACGTCAGGGAGTCTGGTTGAATGTTGATATGAAGGTGATGCACAGTTATGCCGAACAGTGGCTTGCATTGATTGAGGATAATGCTGAAGAGCTGATGACAGCCTCTGAAATAGAAGATTTCAATGCCAATAAAGAAATGCTCCAGGTAGCCATTAGTGCGCTGGGTATGATAGATGGTTTGAATTACCACATGCGTTCGGAGGCCGGTAAGACTCGGACATCTTTGCATTTGAAGACGAGGTGAATGGTATGCTTGTTGTGTATGTGTTGACTGGTCTACGTTTGAAATGAAATGATTTGAATGATGGGGTCTCAAGATATGTCGAAGAGAAATGTTTTGTTTGTCTGCACTGGTAACACCTGTCGCAGTCCCATGGCTGAAGCGCTCCTAAAAAACGCTCTGGGTGAAAATTCTAAAATCAAGGTAGGCTCTGCTGGTGTAGGCGCTATGCCGGGTCAGGCAGCTAGTGATGAGACAATCAATATCGTAGAATCTAAAAACGCATCGCTCTCGGGCTTTCTTAGTCGTCAAGTAGATGAAAGCTTGCTGTCGAAGTCTGATTTGATCGTTGCTATGACGAACTCACACGCGTCCATGGTGAAGCGGTTCTTACCTGAGTGCGCTAGCTCTGTATTTTTGTTGTGCGATTTCATTGCTAAGGATGAAGGGCTAGCAGGCGCTGATGTGCCAGACCCTATAGGTATGGGGTCGCAAGCGTATGAAGAAGTAGCCGCTGTGATCGAGTTGGCTCTTCCTGGTATCATTGGCCTACTTAATGAATAGTTCTGTTAATGGTAAACCGATAATGGATTTTGATTGTCACATTGAAAAGATAGCCAATGAGTTTGCCATTGCTGGGAAGTTTATTGAAGGGGCTGAAATTAACAGCGGCCATATCAATGCCACTTACATGGCGGCATTTGAAACTGAAGGAGGTCTGAGGCACCGCTACATTCTTCAACGAATCAATGAAAAGGTATTTAAGGAGCCGTTGGCGGTGATGCGTAACGTGGAAATGGTCACTCGGCACATTAACTCAAAGGTGATGCGGGTGAAGCGTGATATTGGTGGCCAGACCTTGAACCTTTACCCTGCAAGAAAAGGTGGGTCCTATGTGGCTGGTGCAGGTGGTGGTATATGGCGCTGCTATAATTTTATCGAAGGATGCCGAACTTATGAAATTGTTGAGAACACGCGGCAAGCATACCAAGCTGCTCATGCTTTTGGTGCCTTTCAGGATCTTGTGAGCGATATTCCGCTTGAGGGCATAGAAGAGACAATTCCTGATTTTCACAATACGCCTAAACGCTATGAGCGCTTGATGAGCGTCGTCGAGTCTGACTTTTGTGGCCGTGTGGCTGGTGTGAAAGCTGAGCTGGATTTCATTAAAAAGCGACAGCCGTTAGTGTCTAGGTTGGTTGATCTATCTTGTGAGAGTCTTTTGCCGAATCGGGTCACTCACAATGATACCAAAATAAACAATGTAATGATGGATGTGGATACGGATGAAGCTGTATGCGTTATAGACCTTGATACTGTGATGCCAGGATTATCTCTCTACGATTTTGGTGATCTGGTAAGAACTGCGGTAAGTCCAGCAGCGGAAGATGAGCGCGATCTCAGCAAGGTGTCAGTGCGTATGCCTATGTTCGAGGCTCTGGCTGAAGGCTACATTGATGCCTGTAATTGCCTATGTGATGAAGAGCTGGACAATTTAGCGTTTGCCGGTGTGCTTATCTCACTTGAGACAGGGATACGCTTCCTGACCGACCATTTGGAAGGGGACGTCTATTTTAAAGTTAAACGAAATGGGCAAAACTTGGATCGGGCGAGGACCCAGCTAAAGCTCGTTGAACAGCTTGAGCGTAAGCAGGGTGAAATGGAGGTTTTCGTGAATCGTTTAGCCAAAGCTAGACGATAGTGTATCTTAGCCTAGCATACTGGCTGATTTATGAACCGCTTCGATGAAGGCATCAACTTCTTGGTCGGTGTTGTATGCTGCGAATGATGCACGGACTGTGCCTGTTATGCCATAGCGGGCCATCAGAGGCTGACAACAGTGGTGACCAGTGCGGACCGCTACACCCATTTGGTCCAGGAGTGTTCCAAGGTCATAGTGGTGTATGCCTTCAATGCGAAAAGAGACGACACCTGCTTTGTGTGGAGCAGTTCCGTATAATTGTATGCCTTTAATTTCTAGTAATGCTGATGTGGCTTTCTTTTCTAAGTGGGCTTCATGTGCTGCGATATTGTCTAGGTTTAGCTCATTCATGTAATCAACCGCTGCAGCCATAGCGATAGCGCCTTCAATGTCTGGTGTTCCCGCCTCGTATTTAAATGGAAGGTCGTTGTAAGTGGTATGTTCAAAGCTTACTTCTTTAATCATTTCACCACCACCGCGCCATGGTGGAAGTTCGTTGAGGATATCTTCTTTGCCATAGAGGATTCCAATTCCTGTAGGTCCATAAATTTTGTGGGCAGAGAAAACATAAAAGTCGCAACCTAAGTCTTGCACATCGATTTTAAAATGAGGAGCTGCTTGCGCGCCATCGATTAGAACTAAAGCACCATGCTCTTTTGCCATCGAAATAATCGTTGATACGGGGTTTATTGTTCCCAGAGCGTTTGACACGTGACTGACAGCTACTAATTTGACACTGTCGTCCAACATCTCTCGATACGCATCCATATCCAAGGTGCCGTTTTCATGGATGGGTATTATTTGAAGTGAAGCGCCTGTGCGTTGGCAGAGCATTTGCCATGGAACAATGTTGGCATGGTGCTCTAAAGTAGAGATGATAATTTTGTCGCCAGTCGATATTTTCCCGGAAAGAGCAAGGGTATTAGACACTAGGTTGATCGAGTCTGTTGTGCCAGAGGTGAATATCAGTTCGTGATTGTGCTCGCAGTTGAGATGCTTAGCTATGGTCTCCCGAGCATCTTCGTGGGCTTTCGTGGCAGCCCTGGCTAGTTTGTGAGCGGCCCGATGAATGTTCGAGTTGATGTGAGAATAATAATTCTTGCTGGCTTCCACTACCTGTTTTGGAGTCTGGGAAGTAGCGGCGTTATCCAGATAGATCAACGGTTTACCATTGATCGTTTGATCGAGAATAGGAAAATCTTTGCGGATAGAATATGGGTCAATGCCTGACATGGTAGGTGAAGAAAGTTATTCGAATAAATTAACGCTGAGCTTCTGAATGCTTTCTGGAGTTAGTAGAAAGTAGCTCAATTCATCCTCTGTTTCTGGACTTATGATGGAGCTATCCACTTTTCCAAAATTAATATAACCGCTAGGAGTTTGAGATACTCTCAAGGTTTTCGTCATAGGTGATAAATCGTTACCTTCATTGTCAAAGCGTCGCATGGTGAGTTTAATCGTAATATCTGGGTTTGCAAGTGACTGCATCGCTTGATTGTGAAGTGGACCCAGCCAGCGTTGGGTTGTCAGAGAATTAAGGTAGCCGAGGAATTTATCAGCTCTGTTTGGATTTAGGCTGGCCGATGCTGTCTTACCATTTTGTGTAGCAGTCCATAAACCAGTGAAATGGTTGTAATTTAGTTCTGAGCTTGGCTGACCTTTTTTCTCGATGGTGATGTTTGTGACATCAATCTGTGGCACGTGCCAAACATGTGAAGTCTTCCATTGCCATGAGTTTTGAGCTATTTTTGCGAATGTTTCTGGACTGATTTGCCAAATATTGGGTTTACCAACTATATGTGCGTATAAGTTTTGTGCATCAGTATCGCGTCCAAATGCCAGTCTCATACTTTGATTTTCAAAGCTGATAAAGGCTATCTGTAGAAAGGGTTGGTCAAGGCCATATGGTGCCAGCTCGGTAGCTGCGTCGGTCACAAATTTTTGCACTTTGTCACGAGTCACAGCAGTCATCAAGTCTATGATTGCGTCTTGGTTTGCCTCCTTCCAGCCCGTTCTTCGCAGAACTCGCCATGTGGTTTTTGGGGTGCGTTGAAGCATGATGGGTGATTTTGCTTCTGGCCGAATAATAATGGTTTTGAGCTGGGGACCATTAAGGTGCGTCATTGTTTTGGCTCGCAGGTCATTGACACCCAATTGTAGCTGACCGAGAGAAGTTTCATTAAAGAGGGCGGCTTCTGATGTGAGAGGCAATTCGAAGACAGCGTTTGGGCGATCACTGATGGTAGCGAGCGCTGTATTGTCATTCTCTTCTGCTGGGGGGTAGATTCTAAGTGTGATCTCTTCTTCCTTGTCGGCGAAGTGTATCGAGAGCTCACGTGCTTGGGCTGTGGTGTCTTCTCCTGCTGGAAGCGTCACGTTTTCACGATCTTCAACTTTGAGAGCTGTTAGTTGCGCTAGATCAGTGAAGAGGTTTTTTAGGCTGGCAGGGTCTGGTCTGAGCTCCAAAGGTTTGCTGATTGCCCATGCTGATTTTAAGGTCTCACGTGAGAGGATTACCTCACCTTGAGCGCTCTGAATACGCAATTTGTCGAGGTAATTGGGGCTGAAATAAAATGGGTGGTGATCTCTAAATCGCTCAAATTGATTTTTAAATAGATGATGTATGGCGTCCGCCGAATCTTGGCTGCATACGTAGACATTGTTTGTTTGCTCACTTTCTATAAGCTGTATGAAGATTGAAGGTGAGACTTTCTTTTGTTCATCATCTCCGGGTATATGCCAAGCAGTCTGCCTACCTATCATGTATTCGCAGACTTTAGAGCCATCACCAGCCTGCATAAATACCCGAATATGACCTTCCTCTAAACCGCATTCACTGAGAGCTATTTCATCACTGGGAATGACTTCTTCAACTTTAAGTAAGGCGGTGAAGTGCATCAACGCTTTCATGTAGAGAGGGTCAGCTCTGTCTTGCCATGGTTTAGTTGCGACCCAGCGATTGTCATCTATCTGAAAATGAGCGGCATCGCCATCGCTATTGGTTAGGGTGATTTGTCGAACAGCGTCGAGGTCCTTGATGTCGAATAGTTTTTCACCGGCTTGGGCATGAGGTTTGCCAAAAAGTAAATGACGATACTCTTCTCCAGTAAATAAAACGGCCAATGCACACAGTGATATTGTGATGGCTGCTAATAGTATGGTAAATGAGATACGCACAACAGTGATGTGGTAGTCAGAAGCTAATCAATAATGAGGTATGTGCTATGCCCGGCGGGTGTTCCAAACAATGAGCGCTATCAATATAGCGACGGCTGGGATAAATATCAGAACCAATTTTGTGATAAATGCATTATGGGTAGCGAGAATGGTCATTTTATGTCGATACAGCTTTCTAGGTCCGATTCCTATGAGTTCTTCGCGACCGATGAGCCAATTCACGCTGGACTGGATAAAGTCTGCTTGTTCAGGACGTGTCTTTCGGCTGGCTAGAAAGTCTGTATTGCTAATGACAACCATTTTTGAAACTAATCCAGCGGTATCGTCCGAAGTGGCTTGTCCACGAAGAACCGCAGCAGATAAAAAGAGAGGTTCAGCATAATCCTCCTCTGGATTAAAGAGGGGCTTTTGCTGATTGAACCGAGTCTCACCCCACCAGCCGGATACAGCTTGGGCAAGACCAATGGGTTGAATGCGTTTGTTGAGAAGTCGGTCATCGTTTTCACGGACTTCAAGACTACAACTGACACCTTCGAATACGGTTGATTTACCTTCAAGAGAACGGTTGATTTCAGCTCCGCGCGAGAAAATGCACTGAGCATTGGACAAGGTCTGGCCACTCTTTACTGTAATAATTCTGTCGTTGCGTGCTGTGATGCCGTAGCTGCGCAGAAAAACCCTTAGGTTGTCTAGTTGAGCGGTAGGGTCGAGTGTTATGAGCAAGGCAGATTGTTGCCGGTCCCAGTATTCCTTGAGAATGCTTAGTTCACGCTCATTAAGGTCATATGCTGGGCCAATCAGAGCAAGAGCCTCGGCGTCATTAGGGATGTTGTCTATGTCTGCTAATCGAATAGGCCTTAGCTCGATGTTTTGTTGAAGTAGGATGCGCGCAAGTATGATCCATGCTGGCTCACCATCACTGGCTTGTAAGTTCATCTTATCAGCGGCAAGGTAAATTTTGCGAGGTGACCCTTCGATAGAGCTAATGAGGTTAGATGTGATCATATCCTCGTCCTGCCATGCTACGATGGTTTGGCTGTCATCCTGCAAATACAGATCAGAGACACGAATGGAGCGTATATAATTAGAGGGTTTTTTTTCAGTGGTATTAGCTTCAGTGCTATCCACAGCTTGTTGTGTCTCGATTGGATTTGAGGAATCGTTTAATTGGTTGTCATCCTCGGTATCAGTATTTTCGATGATGCCGTCCATGATGATCATGTCCTCAGTATATTGTATCCCGTAGATAGCCTCTAATTCCAAGGTGCGATCTGTTTGTCGCAGTGGATCAATGAATTCTAGTTTGATAGCATTTCCTGCCAATCGCTGGTATTCATCTAGTAAATGGTAAACCCTTGAATAGTGCGGTGATGTGCGCCGCATGACTACGAAGGTTTGCACGGGGGAGGTGCGGCTTTGAAATGCAGAACTTTTTAGGAATTTTTGACTGAAGTCTGACAGAGTAAAATTTCTTTTTTCGGTCAGGTCGTAACGCTGATGTTTTGAGCAACTGAGGTAGTTGGCTGCTGCCAGAGCAATCACAAAGAGAACTACTTGGACGATGACATTGACCGTTTGTCCTGCACGCTTTACGGGACGTGCTGGTGAGCTGTTTGCTGATGCTTCAGACATAAGGTAGCTAGGTAGATATTAGGATTTCCAACGCCGAAAATCTAAGGTCAAGTTTGTAAGAAATAGGAAAAAGGCAGCCATGCTGAGGTAATATACAATAGGTCGGCTATCAATGACTCCACGCGTGAATAGGCTCAGATGCTCTTGCATGGCTACGTAATGAAATACAGAGACGGCCTGAAATCCTTCACCTGTGTAATAGGGAACGAAACCTAAGAAAAATAGAATGACGATAATCGCAATGGTGATGATCCCTGAGACAATTTGACTAGAACTCAAAGTCGATGCAAAACAACCGATGGCTAGGAGAAAGCTGCCTATGAGGAGAAGGATTACATAGCTTGAGATTAGATGACCCATCTCTAGCGGGGGTGGATTGCCAGTTACGGCCGTGAATATTTTGAGGTGTAAGAGGATGGGGGACCACAGCAGGGCATAAAATACAAAAGCGGCCATGTATTTAGATGTTACAACTTGGCTGCTTGTAACTGGAGCCGTCATTAAGGTTTCGAGAGTGCCAGTTTTTTGCTCTTCAGCAAAAAGGCGCATGGTGAGAAGCGGGAAAATGAACAAAAAGTAAAACCAGAAGTTTGGTGAGCTAAAGGCAATAAAAAGAAAGTTTTCACTCAGAGGGGCGTCTTTCATTTTCTCCATCGCGGTTGTCATGGAGAGACCTTGCATAAGTGACACAAGCCCCAAGATCACCCAACCGAATGGTGTCAGAAAAAAGTTTTTGAATTCCTTGCTGAAGAGTATGAAAAAAACACGCATAAAAGCTGGATATGGGCTACATGGGAGATAAGCGAATTTGGCTCAAGGTGAAAGGGAATAGTCGCCTTAAACAAGGTTTTCGGGGCCAAATGCATGAGGCAAGAGCATATTAAGTGTCGTCTCGTGATGAATGAGTCCTCTTTCATCTGCTAAATAGACTCGCATTGAGGGATTGAACTCATGGAGCGCTTGTCGGCATGCTCCACAGGGACTGCCAGAGCCGGGTAGTGAGAGTGCTATCGAGTGGATAGATTTTTGGCCATCAGAGATAGCCTTATACAAAGCCACACGCTCAGCGCACATGCTCATCCCATAAGAGGCATTTTCGATATTACAACCGTCGTAGGTGTTTCCGTCACCACCTAATACAGTAGCACCAACCTTGAATTTTGAGTAAGGCGCGTAAGCTAACTCCCGTGCTGATGCTGCTTGTTTTGCTAATTCCGTTGGGCTCATGATGCAATTGAGTTCTCTGCTATGATCAGTTTGGTGGCATCAAGAGCGATACGCATCATTTCCTCGAAGCTGGATTGTCGATCTTCAGGGCTTGAAGACTCTCCAGATCGAATATGATCTGATACAGTGCATATGGTTGCAGCTTTTGCTCCATACTGAGCAGCAACACCGTAGAGGCCCGCAGCCTCCATTTCAACGCCGAGAATGTTCATCTTCTCCATGGTGTCAAACATTGTGGAATTGGGAGTATAAAATAGATCAGAGGAAAATAAATTGCCATTCATCACATCAACTTTCAGTTCATCGGCTGCCGCGTTGAGAGCTTTGATTAAACTATAATCTGCAACAGCAGCGTAATCGTGGCCTTGGAAACGTTGCCGGTTCACGCCTGAGTCAGTGCTGGCGCCAATGCCGATGATGACATCACGTATCTTGATAGACTCTTTGACAGCGCCACAGCTGCCGACACGAATAAGGTTTTTTACTCCATATTCCGTAATAAGCTCTTTTGCATAGATAGAGATGGACGGTATGCCCATACCGCTTCCCATCACAGATACATGAGTACCTTCATAAAGGCCAGTATAGGCGAGCATGTTACGAACGCTGTTGACCTCTTTGATATCGGTTAAGAAATTTTCAGCGATGTGCTTTGCACGGAGAGGGTCTCCGGGAAGTAGGCAAGTTTCGGAGAAATCGCCTAGCTTGGCATCGATATGTGGTGTCATGCTACGTTTATATCTTTTAAATGTTTAAAGATCCAGTGGTTTACCGTGTTCAAATGGAGATAAATTGAACGTCTTAGCGATAGTTTGAGCAATGTCAGCGAAGCTCTCTCGAAAACCGTGGTTTATTGAGGGTGCATTTTGCTGGTAGAGCAGTATGGGCACATGTTCGCGGGTATGATCTGTTCCATGCCAACTAGGGTCGTTACCGTGATCGGCAGTCAGAATCAGCAAATCATCTGGATTCATTTTTGTGTAAAGCATAGGAAGATGGCGGTCAAATTCCTCGAGAGCTTCGCCATAGCCAATGATGTCACGTCGATGTCCGTAGAGGGCATCAAAATCGACAAAGTTCGTTATGATGATGCTTCGAGGGTCTTCGCTTCGGGCTGGCTGATCCATTACTGCAAGCGTCTCGCACCAGAGGGCAGGGTGTCCCGATGCTCTTATTTCCTTGGTCATGCCAGTATGGGCAAAGATATCGCCTATTTTACCTATTCCGGTAACCTTGCCACCATCGGAAATCAGTTTTTCGAGTACCGTTGGGCTCGGTGGACTTATGGCGTAGTCATGGCGGTTTCCGGTTCGCTTAAATGTATCCTTACAGGTGCCTGTGAATGGACGTGCAATGACTCGGCCAATATTTAGAGGCGTGAGTAATTCGCGGCAGTATTCACAAAGACGGTAGAGGTTCTCGAGGCCAAAGTGTTGTTCGTGGCAGGCAATTTGAAATACGCTATCTGCAGATGTATAGAAGATGGGTTTGCCAGTTTTAATGTGTTCCTCGCCTAATCTCGCTATAATTTCTGTGCCTGAGGCATGGCAATTACCTAAGTAGCCGGGTATTCCTGACCTGTTGATAATGTTTTTTAGTAAGTCATCGGGGAATGAATCCTCTTTATCCGGGAAATAGCCCCAGTCCCAGAGCACTGGTACCCCTGTCATTTCCCAGTGGCCACTGGGGGTGTCTTTGCCAGATGAGATTTCTTTGGCGCAAGCGTAAGAGCCAATAAGCTCTGCTGGAGGGGTAATACCGGCAGGGAATTGTGCTGTACTTGTATGATATGCGTGGGCCAGACCGAGTTCGTATAAATTGGGCAAATTGAGTCCCTTACGCATATCAAAGGCTTTTGCAATATGCCCAAGGGTATCTGCTCCAGCATCACCAAATTGCTCTGCGTCCGCAGAAGAACCTATACCTAGGGAATCCAGCACCAAGATGATGATACGGTTGATGTCGTGCATGCTGGATTAGAGGTGAACGGTGCCTAGCGAAGTACTTCGTAAATGACTGGGAAATCATTTCCCGGTTTAGCTTCAAAAGATACCGCATTTTTGATCTGTTGTGCAGCCTCTTGCCACGAAGTTTCACAATTAGCGTGAATGATAGCCAGAGGTTCATCAGATGAATCGCCCAAGGAGATTACTTTTTCTAGGCCAACTGAGTTATCGATTATGTCCTCTACGTGAGTTCTTCCGCCACCAAGGCTAATAACTGAAAGCCCGAGCGTGCGTGTGTCGATCTTATCCACATAACCTGTATTATCGGAGAATACTGGGCGGACGATAGAAGCTTTTGCTAAATGCCGGTCATGGTTTTCAATGAGATCGGTGGGGCCGCCCAGTAAGCTTATCATCTCGCCAAAGATGTCAGCGGCTCTACCGCTGTCTAAAGCCGTGTTGAGCATGCTAACGGCATGGTCATTGCTGTCAGCAAGCTCTGAGAGAACGAGCAGCTCGGAGGATAAAGCAAAGATGACTTTTTTTAGCCGTGGTGCTTGTGCTTTACTGGTCAGGAAGGCAATGGCTTCAGATACTTCTAATGCGTTGCCCGCATTGTACCCAAGGCACTGGTTCATATCGGTCAGTAATGAGCTTGTTTTGACCCCAGCAGCATTAGCCACTTGGGTAATGCTCAGTGCAAGCTCTCGCGCTTTATCGTAATCGGGCATAAATGCCCCTGAGCCTGTTTTGACATCCATAACAAGACACTCCAATCCCGCTGCAAATTTTTTTGAGAGAATGGAAGCAGTGATAAGAGGAATGGATTCAACGGTGGCGGTGATGTCACGTGTGGCGTAAAAGCGTTTGTCCGCTGGGGCAAGGTTGCCTGTTTGTCCTATGATAGCTACACCGCATTGACTTACCGTTTTGCAGAATAATTTGTTGTCTGGGGTGGATTGATATCCCGGGATCGAATCCAGCTTGTCGAGTGTGCCGCCAGTATGCCCCAGGCCCCGGCCAGAAATCATTGGCACGTAACCGCCACATGCCGCAATGAGAGGTCCTAGGATGAGTGACACGCCATCACCGACACCACCAGTGGAGTGTTTGTCGATAACTGGACCAGCTAGATTGAGATCTTGCCAATCGATTACGTCACCCGTGTCTCGCATAGCCAGAGTTAAGCTGGCTGCTTCGTCAGAATCCATTCCTTGAAAGAAAACAGCCATCGCAAATGCGGCGATCTGCCCTTCGCTCACTGAGCCACTGGCGATGCCGTTAGCGAAAAACTTAATTTCCTCATTGCGTAGAGTGAGCCCATCGCGCTTGCGACGTATGATCTCTTGGGGGAGCATGAACTAGGAGAAAAGTTTACTGATCATTGGCCATGCAAGTGAACCTAAATAGATGCCGACAATACCCATGACGCCGGCAAAGGCATTGGGGGCAGGCAAGGGTAGTTTGAGGGCGGTGAATAAGATGCCGACAACGAGCCCAGTAAGCAGTGAGAGAACTACAACATTTATCATGCTTCTAGCTATACAGCGAGCGGGGCATGAGGTCGAGTGTCAGGTCTCGTTTTTTATAGGATTACTTTCATCATGGGGAGATGAAAATTTATTGCTCCGAGAGATATCCTTTACTAGTGCCCCAACAGATTAAATATCGGCTGAGGATAAATACCGAGAATAAGAATGGCAGCTGTCAGTATAATGAGCACAAACTTTGTGATGCTCGGAACAGTGATTGGCAAATCGCTTTGTGCTGTGTTCCAATACATCGATTTCACGACTTTGAGGTAGTAATAGAAGCCAGCAGCAACACTGATAAATGCAATGCTGAGTAACCACCATGAGGTATCACTTGCTATTGCTGATTTGAAAATAAAGAATTTACCCCAGAATCCTGCGGTCAGCGGTATTCCAGCTAGCGCAGCCATGGCGATTGTAAGTGTAAAGGCAAGCATTGGGTTGCGCTTGCTGAGCCCGTCAAAGGCTTCTAGTTCATCGCTGTTCTCTTCCGAGCGGATTAGGGCTAGCACGAAGAAGGCAGCAAAAGTCATCAGCAGGTAAGTACCCAAATAAAAGGATACAGATGCATAATCTTGGGCTGCGACACCCATGAGTAAGAAGCCTGCATGAGCAATAGAGGAGTATGCTAATAATCGTTTGAAGTTGCTCTGAGCTATAGCGGCGAGGTTGCCATAGAGAAGTGTGGCACCAGCCATGATTAGCAGAACGTTGCGAAGAGCGCCACCAGTAGCCTCTGCTGCCAAGAAAGGTGATAAGATCGTCATCAAGACAAGAAAGCCTGCCGCCTTGGAGGCAACTGAGAGAAATGCTGTGATGGGTGTTGGGGCACCTTGGTAAACATCTGGAATCCAGAGTTGCATCGGAACTGCTCCAACCTTGAATCCAAGTGCAATTAGCATAAGGGCTATGCCAAACAACAGGTAGTTTTGGTTGTAATCGCCATTCTCAAGAATGGCTTTGTAGAGAGTGATGTCTGTGGTTCCCATTGTGCCATATACCCAAGCAATACCGTAGACGAGGAAGCCGGTAGATAGGGCGCCGAGAATGAGATACTTAACGCCAGCTTCAAGCGATCCGACATTCCGGCGCATGAAGGCAACCATCACGTAGAAAGTGATGGTAACTAGCTCGAGAGCTACGAAGATAGAAACGAGGTCTGTTGCGGAGGCCATCCACATCAGGCCGGCACAAGCAAAAATGGGTAGGCAGTAGAATTCGCCAGTAGCTGAGTCGTCAACATCCCCGGTAGTAAATTTAGTGAGCACCTTGCTGAAGTCGACGGACATTAGAAGCACAAGAATGGTGCTGATTACTGCAATGATTTTGTAGAAACGTGCAGTTTCGTTATCGCTGTAGAAACGTTCCATCCATTCAGGTACAGGGCAGCAAGAGGGTGCTGGACAAAAGAGCATCGTGAGAATGACGGCTAGTCCTGCAGCGGCAATGAGGCCGATCTGTGATTTGTTGCCTTTGGAAAAGGCCTCAAACATCAGCAGGACTAGGCCAAAGCCGACGGTGATGAATTCAATAAGGTGCGCTTGCATGATGATGAAATGAGCTGAAAATTCCTCTAATTATAATCAGTGGGAGAGGAACTGGAGAATGATTTTTGGATAGATGCCAACAACGAGCAGTGTAATGGCTAAGATGTAAGAAGGTATTTTTTCACAGTAGTGAATATCACTAGCATTTTTTGTGGCTTTGACTAGCGGACCTTGGAATGTGTTTCGGTAGGCGCGTAGCATGTAAACAGCACTTATGACCACGCCCCATAGAGCAATAATTGTAGTAATTTGAACCCATCCCATTTTCTCTCCAGGCGTCCAATCTGCAAAGCCGGCGAAAAATACCATGACCTCACCCGCAAAGTTGGCTAGTCCTGGAAGTCCGATTGACGCCATGCCAGCTAATCCAAATAGAAATGCTAGAGCAGGAGCTGTTTTGGCAAGACCACCAAGCTGGCTTATCTCGAGTGTGCCTGTTCTTTCTTCTACGATTGAAGTCAGTGAGAATAGAAGGGCGATTGAAATGCCGTGAGCGAACATGAGTAGCACAGCGGCCGGCTCTGCGATGCTGTTGTCAGGATTAGCTGAGAGTGCAGCGATAGCCAGGAAGATGTAACCCATATGCATGACAGATGAGTTGCCCAACATGAGGTCGAGGCGCTTCTGATTGATCGTGACAAGTCCAACCCAAATGATGTTACCCAGCAAGAGAACGCAGATCCATGGCAGCCAGTGGAGCATGCCTTGTGGGGCAACTTTCATGCCGATTACAAGCAGTCCATAAAGGCCAAACTTCTTCATCACTCCAGCATGGAGCATTGCTACTGGTGTTGGCGCACTTGCGTATGCTGGAGCAGCCCAGCTGTGAAGTGGAAACAAGGAGACGAGCGTGCCAAAGCCAATAATAAGTAGCAATGCGACCGTGTTTTGAGCCGCAGCTGGTATTTCTTTGAGGTCGCTGAAAGCAAAGCTGCCTGTATGTGCTGTAGCTACTAGCAGGCCTGCGAGCAAGATGATCGAGCCAAAGGCAAGATAGATCGTTATTTTCCACGCAGCTTCCTTACGGTCGCCACGTCCCATGATGCCAATCATAAGGAAGGTGGGAATCAAGGCCAGTTCATGGAAGGCATAAAAGAAGAAGATGTCTGTTGAGAGGAATGCTCCGATAGCTCCTGCGGCAATGAATAGTGAGCTAGAATACCATAGCTTCTCACGACCTTCAGGACATTTGCCGCTGTAAACCGCGGCAAGAGTTACGATAACACTGAGTATTAGCATGACGGCACTGATGCCGGTAATGCCCAGTGAGAGGTTGATGTTGGGGTCTGCTAGGACTTGTAAGCTGAAGCCGTCGCTGCAGGCAGGACATGAAAGTGCGTAGGTGGCAACCAAGATATTAGCAAGCGAGGCGATGACCGCCGAGAGTCGAGCTGGTAGCCCACCGAGGATGCCTACGGCAGCCAAGAATGGTATGAGAATGAGAGCGAGTAGCATGATATGAAAAAAATAGACCTAAATGTTATGATGCAAAGACGGCGAAGTAGATGACAAGTAGGGCTCCGACGGCCATCAGAAATGCATAGCCACTGAGGCTTCCTGATTGAGCATATCGACGGAAAAAATTGCCAATTCCAGCGGCGGAGCGCGATAATCCACCCACGATGATGGTGTTGATAATAAAGGCGTCAAAGAAATGAACGATAGCGGCTAAGGCATCTTGGAAAATTTTGACGACCCAAGCGTAGATCTCGTCAAAGTAGAATTTGTTGCGGAATAGGGGGATGCTTAGTGGGTCCTTCTCTTTTCCCGCATACATCACGAATGCTAAAACGGCACCGATGACAAACGCTGCGATTGAAGTCCAGAATACGGGGTCATCAAAATGTGGCATTACGTCAAATTCAAGAGTCCATGATGACGGAACAGGAAAGATCTCCACAATGTGTGGCGCCGCAAATGACATGATCGCAAGAATGATGAGCGGAACAGACATGATGAGCGATACTTCAGTAGCTTCTTGCGAACCATGTTCTCTAGGTTTTCCAAGAAATGCGACGATGAACAAACGAAACATGTAGAAGGTAGTGAGCAGAGCCACAAATGCAGCAACCCAGAATAAGGGTTGATGGTGGGCTGCGTGGAGTATGCCTTCCTTAGAGTAAAAGCCAGCGGTGAAAGGAACAGCGGTGAGTGCCATGGTGCCAATGAGAAAGGTGATGGCTGTGATCGGCATTTTTTTGAGAAGGCCACCCATTTTCCATATATCTTGTTCGTGATGGCAAGCATAGATGACAGCGCCTGAACCAAGGAATAAAAGGGCTTTAAACCATGCATGCGTAAATAAGTGGAACATACCAGCCTCTGGAGCAACCAGGCCCACAGCCATAACCATATAGCCGAGTTGGGAGAGGGTTGAGTATGCGAGGATTTTCTTGATGTCATTTTGCTGCGTGGCCATCAAGGCTGCGACCAGTGAAGTGATGCCTCCGATCCAAGCGATCGTTTCTGATGACCATGCGGGGAGAACTTCGGTGCCTATCGAAACATAGAACCGCGCCATCATGTAAACACCTGCCGCGACCATGGTTGCGGCGTGAATGAGAGCGGAAACTGGAGTTGGTCCCTCCATAGCGTCGGGAAGCCAAACGTGAAGGGGTAGTTGAGCGGATTTTCCTATCGCACCGCAGAAAATCAGCAATACGACCATGCCAGTCAGGCATGTGCAGAGGGGCGAAAACTGGCTGCCGTTCATGTCAGCAAATACCACCGTGCCCATAATTCCCCAGAGCATGAGGATTCCGATCATGAATCCAAAGTCACCAATGCGGTTGGTGAGAAAGGCTTTTTTGGCTGCATCTGCAGCGGAGTCTTTGTGATACCAGTGACCGATGAGTAAATAGGATGATAGGCCAACAAGCTCCCAAAAGATAAACATCATAATGAAGTTTGAGGCCAATACGATGCCCGTCATGGAGAACATAAACAAGGAGAGGCAACCGAAGTAGCGTGCCTTGGCCTCATCGTCTTTCATGTAACCGAGTGAAAATACGTGAACGAGCACACCTATCCCAGTGACTACGATCATCATACCTTTAGAGAGTTGGTCAAGCTGCAGTCCGATTTCGAGATTGAGTCCAGCAACGTTGATCCAGTCGAGTGCGGTGACGGAGGTGTCGCTACTGAGAATCGATAGAGAAATGAGCAGTGTCGCGATGACGGATAAAGTCGATAATAGCGCAGATGCTGTAGCGCTGCGCTTTAGTCCCAGCTGAATAATAACAGCACTAGTGATTGGGAGGATGAGAAGTAACCAGGGATTCATTTGTTGAAATCTTGATGCGCTTTTGAAGCTTGTGATGGCTGATGTTGCTATTCTAACCCTTCAGTGAAGTTAGCTCGTCAGTGTGAATAGTTTGTCTGGCACGGTAGAGAGAGACGATGATGGCTAAGCCAACAGCAACCTCGGCAGCAGCAACCGTGATGATAAAGAATACCAGCATCTGGCCGTCGTAGTCTGGGAGGCCTTTGCTCGTTACATTGAAGCGAGAGAAGGCAACCAAGGTTAGTGATGCTGCGGCAAGCATCATCTCTAGGCACATGAATATCACGATGATGTTACGCCTGATAATGACACCGCCTAGACCAATAGAAAATAGTAGGCCTGAGATGATGAGGTATTCGTTAAGGGAAGGAGTGGGCATGATAGCTGCAGTGCGAAGTTTATAGTTCAGCCTTGATCTGGGGCGTTGGTGCCTTTGTCACTGTCGCTCTGAGCGATAGATTTTTTTGACAACGCAACACAACCGACTGTGGCGACAAGTAAAAGAACGGCGATGACTTGTAGTGGGAAATTGTATTCGGTGAAAAGCTTACGACCAATGAGGTGGATATCAGGTAGGCTTCCGCCGGATAGTTTCTTGTAAATGACACTGTTTTGGTCGTAATCCTCAGCGGCAACAGTAAGACTTAATGCGGGTGCTGATGGTGATTTCTCATCGCTAACAAGAATGCCAGCAAGTTGGATAAGCAATACAACAGGAATTAAAATGCCAGCCGTGAGGGCGATGCCTTTGCGTGGATGAGCCTCTTCATCTTTAACATCCAGCAGCATGATAATGAAGATAAACAGGACCATGATAGCTCCAGCGTAGACAAGGATTTGTAGGATACCGACAAAGTAGGCGTTCAGTCCGATAAAGATGCCTGCGAGCCCGAGGAAGCTTAAGACCATTGATAACGCTGACGATACAGGGTTGCGCATGAAGACAACCATAAGCCCGCCAGTGAGCATCATGGCCGCAAAAATATAGAAAATAGGTAATGGCATTTTTTTATGAGCTGAAAATTATTTGATCTCGTTCCATTTGTTGACCAGACCTGTGCGAACACCTCCAATTTCGTAGAGGCGCTCTTTATCGTTCACCATTTCAGAACGGGATAGGCCTGTCATAGCGTAGTCTTTGCGGAGGTAGATAGCTTGCTCTGGGCAAACTTCCTCGCACATTCCACAGTAGATGCAGCGGGTCATATCGATATCAAACTCTTCGGGGCGTTTCTCCACTTTAGCCCATGGATCATCAGATTCTATCTCAGTGGGGATGATGGCAATTGCCTTGGGCGGGCAGATGAACTCGCAAAGCTGGCACGAGACACAACGCTCGCGGCCTTTCTCGTCAGTAACAAGGGCTGGAACTCCACGATAATAGTCTGGAAGCTGGTCATCCCATTTAGTTTCGGGATACTGCATCGTAATTCCTAATCCTGAGGAATTGAAGTTTCTCTGAGCGCCAGGTGTTTTACCCAGAACGGCTCTTAGTGCGTGACCAAAAGTGATACTGAGACCTTTGATGACTGCCGGTAAGTAAAGCTTCTCGGCTAGAGTTAGCTGAGGACGTTTGATTTTGATAGTGGCCATGTTCTGTGGTCTTAAGGGATGAGCGTGAGGACTAATTCAGCAGCATAATGATGCCGGCGGTGATGAAGATGTTAACCAAGGCGAGTTCGAAAAAGACTACCCAGCCAAGCTTCATAAGCTGATCGTAGCGGAAACGGGGGACAGTCCAGCGAACCCAAATGAAGAATATGACGAAGGCAATAACCTTGGTGAGGAATATGAGGAGGTGGAGGAGTCCTCCAAATGCCATGTTTGAAATCGCGGTGTCTAGACCGAAGCCAAGAGACCAACCGCCGAAGAATAGGGTGACGATTACCGCTGAGCCGACAATCATTGCCGCATATTCTCCCAAGAAGAAAAGGGCGAATTTCATCGATGAATACTCTGTGTGATAACCACCGACAAGTTCGGTCTCGCACTCGGGAAGATCGAAGGGCATGCGGTTAGTTTCAGCGAAAATAGAAGTTGTGAACACGATGAAGGAAATGCCTAGCGGAATCATCAGTAGCCACTGTTCTTTGCAGTTTTGCCAATAGCCCGCATCAAAAATACTGCCGTGTTCATTCCACAAAGGGAGAAGTGTCCAGCCATTGTTTGCCTGTGATTGAACAATGTCAGACAAGTTGAGCTGGCCAAAGACCATTAAAATAGGAATGAGCGAGAGGCCCAGTGAGATCTCATAAGAGATCATTTGCGCACACGATCTTACTCCTCCTAAAAAGGAATATTTGTTGTTGGATGCCCAACCTGCAAAAGTGATCCCGTAGACGCTGAGTGAGGCGATGGCAAAAACAAAGAGGGGGCCGGCGTCGATATCGGCGATGACGAGTTTGACGGGTTGGTCAAATACAGTGATGCTGCTGCCAAATGGAATAATGCATATGCATAGAAACGCTGGCGCAGCAGTGAGGGCTGGAGCAATCCAAAAGAAAAATTTACGCACGTGTGCGGGAACGAGGTCCTCTTTGAGGAAGGCTTTTAAACCGTCCGCTAATGGCTGGAGTAGGCCGGAAAAGGGGATGTCTTTCTTCGCTCCAAACAGGGTGAGAGGAATACCCACGCGGTTAGGACCGACTCGATCCTGTATAATGGAGGATACCCGACGCTCTGCATAAGTTGAATACGCGATAATCGGTAAGGTGCATACAAAAGTGAAGACGATGATCTTAACCGCTGTAGTGAGGATGAGGAAGATGATTTCAGGATCCATTGTATGGAGTGATCAGTTGAGTGGTTAACCTACGATTTCGCCGCTTGCGATACGCTGATTTTCGCGGTCGAGAAGAGGAATGGTGATATTGGTATCAATGAGAGCTTCGCCAAGTTCGCTGATGGTAGAAAGTGTTTTGCCTTCTAGCTGTGGAATGGTGTTGGAGATGATTTCTGATAGTTGATCCACGCTGAGGGGGGCTTGTTCTGGTGCTTCACCGCTGATTGATAAGACGATATCGCTGATGATTTCCCAGTCGTCTCGTGCGTCTGCTGGTGGCGTGCATGCAGCATTCAGCTTTTGGAGGCGTCCAGTGACGTTGATCATGCTGCCACGTTTCTCAGCTGAACTTGCTCCAGGGAAGACAATGTCACTTGCTTGAGCTGTTGCGTTCGTTGTGTTGAAGATCGAAACGAGAAGTTCGAGAGAGTCAATGTCTTCGGCGGAAAAGCCTGCTGCTAGTAAGTCTTCTGAAGCTACAATTAGTGCTTTAATGGTGCCATTGCTGACACCATCTTTGATCTCCTCGAGTTGATGGCTTGGATTATCGAGGCCAAGAATGAGACCTGCTCCCGTGGTGTTGGGGTTTTGGTCTCCTGATATTAGTAACTTATCTGGGGTCTGTGTGTGAGGGATAATACTGATTGACTCAGTCTCCAGCTCTGCAGCTAATGTGCGCATCATGAAGAGCTCCTCGTTGGTCTGCTGACCTGAGGCGATGATTGCGATTTCACTGCTTTCAAATTGTTTGAGGGCGTCACCGGTAGCTGCAATAGCATTGCTCCAACAGGTTTCTTCATGAACCTCGTCAGCCTTGATGAGTGGTGAAGTTAAGCGATTGTCGTGACTTGGGCATGTGTAGCTCAGGCGGTGACTGTCAGGCATCCAGCAGGAGTTAACTGCGTCGTTTTGGCGTGGGGTGACGCGGAATATTTTGTTGCCTCTGGTCCAAATGCTGATGTTAGTGCCGGTTCCGCAATTGGTATCGATACTCGAGGTTTCCTTGAGGAACCAGGTTCGCATTTGGAATCGGAAGTCATTTGAGGTCAGTGCTCCGACAGGGCAGAGATCAACGGTGTTGAGGCCGTAGTTGTTGCTGAGCTCTCTTCCCGGATAGACACCTACCGTGGTGTGGGTGCCCCGCTCTGAGAAACCTAAGACGGGTTCTTCGGCAACCTCGTCCATAAAACGAATGCAGCGTGAGCACATGATGCAGCGTTCGTCATCTAATCGAACTCGTGGCCCAATTTTAACATTCTTCGGCTTTTTGACTTTGTCCTCTTTGAAGCGCGAGCTGCCTTTGCCGTGTTCTACGGAGAACTCCTGAAGGCTGCATTCGCCAGCTTGGTCACAGATGGGGCAATCTAAGGGGTGATTGATGAGCAGAAACTCCATGACTCCTTCACGGCATTTTTCTACCAAGGCTCCTTGAGTGCGGATGCCCATGTTTTCGCTAACCGTATTGGCGCAGGCAATGACAGGGCGAGGCATCCAGCTGATTTCCTGAAAGCCATTCTCATCATAAGATAGTTCTTCGCTTGGGTTGGGGCGTGGTGGCATGCCCATTTGAACCAGGCACATCCGACAGTTACCTGGTGAGGAAAGTTTGGGGTGATAGCAATAGTGGGGAACTTCCTTTTCTGCTAGCTTGCAGGCTTCGATCATTCGAGTGCCTTGGGGCACTTGAATCCAGTGCCCATCAACCTGAATGTTGACCATGCCTTTTTCAGCTGCGGTATCTTTCGGGAGCTTGGTGGTAGTAGAATCGCTCATTTTGATAATATGCTGGTTAGTCTCGGGTAGCTTGGCTTATTGGTTGATGAAAGCGAGTTGACGTTTTGCTTCGTCGGAGAGGTATTCGTTCTCCTCGGAGGTTTCAGCTTCAAGTTCATCACGAAATTTAGAAATGATGGCTTCCACGGGCCATGAGGCTGCTTCGCCAAAAGCACAGACGGTACGACCATCAATTTGATACGCAACATCTTCAAGGGTTTGAACATCTTCAGGGGTAGCTTGGCCGTTGGCAATGCGGTCTGAAATCTTGCGCATCCACATGGAGCCCTCGCGGCAGGGGGTGCACTGACCGCACGATTCATGCGCATAAAAGTGGTTAATATTGTTGAGTACCCATGAGATTTTCCGCGAATCATCCATGACGATCACGCCACCAGATCCAGCCATTGAGCCACATGCGGCAATGGTATCGAAGTCCATTGGGATGTCGTAGAATGAAAGGTTTCGTTGAGAGCCGTCAGGGTTGTTGATTTCGTATGTTTCCTCACAGCGCATGATTTTGGCTGATGAGCCCCCGGGGATGACGGCTTTGAAGCTTCGCCCGTCTTTGGGGCCGCCGCAGACGTCATTGAGAAGTTCGCCCATGGTTATTTTGCCAACTTCAACCTCGTAGTAGCCAGGTTTCTTAACATCGCCAGATACACAGAGGATGCGAGTGCCTGTGTTACGGGGAGTTCCCAGTTTGGCATATTCTTCACCTCCCATACCGATGATGTGCTTCACGTGGCACAGGGACTCCACATTGTTGACGATAGTTGGAGACATGTAGAGGCCAAGTGCAGCCGGGAAATAAGGTGGCTTGATCCTTGGGTATGGCCTTTTGCCTTCGAGAGATTCGATGAGTCCAGTTTCTTCTCCGCATATATATGCGCCTGCGCCGCGATGGAGATAAATTTCGAGGTCGAAACCTGAGCCTAGGATGTCGTTTCCGATGAAGTTTTTAGCACGAGCTTCCTCAATCGCTTTCTCAAGAATTTCTGATGCATCCGGAAATTCCTCACGAATGTATATATAAGCTGTTTTAGCACCAACCGCAAAACATGAGATGATCATGCCCTCGAGAAGCTGGTGAGGATCTTGGTGAACAATATAGCGATCCTTAAATGTGCCGGGCTCCGATTCGTCACAATTACAAATCAAGTAGACAGGTTTGGTGTTGTTCGGTGGGATGAATCCCCATTTTACGCCAGTCGGGAATCCCGCTCCTCCACGACCTCTGAGGCCGGAGGTTTTGACTTCGTTTGTGATGGCTTGTGGTTCCATCTGGAAGGCTTTTTTAAGTTGCTCGTAGCCACCATCTTTAATGTAGCACTCGATTGAGTTGTCCCAACCTTCACGGTCGATATTTTTGAAAATCAATCGGTGTTCACGCTGGTCTGGTTCTTTGCCAGGTAGGTAAGTGATGTTGCTCATGATTGGGTGTCTAGTTAAGCTTTTAAGATTGAGAGGCGCTGCTGTACTTGTCGAGTAGACCCTGTGCGTCGTCAGGGTTTACGGCTTCGTGAAAATCGTCGTTGACCATGCAGACGGGCCCTGTGCCACAAGAAGCAAGGCACTCCGCAAATTCTACCGACCATTGTCCACACGGGGAAACGGCAATAGGATTGTGGTGAGAGTCACTCTGAGAGCGATCGATTCCAGTGAGTTCACACAAGCGCTCCATAAGTTCTGCTGAGCCCGTCATTGCGCATGATAGGGTGCGGCAGATGCGCATGTGATACTTGCCTGGAGCATGTTCACGTAATCCTGGGTAAAATGAGACCACCTCATGCACCTGCATTGGCTCTAGCTCTAGCTTGGAGGCAACCCATTCGGTTGCTTCAGTGTTGATGAAGCCAAAGTTGTGTTGGACGATGTGGAGCAATGGTAATACAGCGGAACGCTTTTTTTCGTCCGGGTATTGTTTGATTCGCTTGTCAGCCTCAGCGTCGATCTCAGGGGTGACAAGAAAAGATGGGAATGTGTTGTTGTCCATGTTGTGACTGGAAGAACAGAGTTATGTGATGCTGCTGAGTGGTTTTTTGTCGTGATTGTTATCTATCGCATTCACCCATGACGAAGTCGAGTGAGCCGAGGATAGCCGGCACATCTGAGATCATGTGTCCAGGGATGAGATGTGATAAGATGGACAAGTTCACAAAAGAAGGAGATCTGATTTTCATGCGATGTGGGACACCGCCACCTTTGGAATTGATGTAGAATCCAAGCTCGCCTTTAGGGTTTTCAGCGCCGAAGTAGACCTCGCCAGCTGGAGCCTCAATGCCTTGGGTAGCTACAATGAAATGATGAATTAGCTCTTCCATGCTGGTTAGCACTTTTTCTTTGGCTGGGAGCATATTTTTGCTGTCTGCTATGTTGACAGGGCCATCGGGCAAGTCTGCGATGACTTGGCGTATGATGCGTATTGATTGACGCATCTCCTCCATACGACACAAATAGCGGTCGTAGGAATCGCCATTTTCGCCGACTGGGATATCAAAATCGTAATTTTCGTAACCTAGGTATGGGTTGTCTTTGCGAAGGTCACGGGTGACTCCTGAGCCGCGAAGGCATGGGCCGGTCATGCCCCAAGTGATAGCGTCTTCGGCAGAGATAGTGCCGATATCAATCATGCGCTTGAGGTAAATCTTGTTTCGGTCGAGTAACTTTGAAATTTCATCAATCGACTGAGAGCACTCTACTAGGAAGGTTTCGAGGTTGGTTATGAAACCATCAGGTAGGTCGCGGATTTGCCCGCCAACTCTCGTGTAGGAGGTGGTGAAGCGCGCCCCTGTCAATTGCTCGCACAGATTGTAGGTCTTTTCACGCTCAGTGAAGGTGTAGAGAAAAACGGTCATCGCGCCAACATCCATGGCGCAGACGCCAACTCCCAACATGTGTGATGCGATGCGAGCGAGCTCACAACAGATGACGCGTATCGCTTGACCACGTGGGGGTAGCTCCCAGCCCATCAGCTTCTCAACCGCGCAGGCATATGCGACGTTGTTGGCCAACGGGGCAAGGTAATCTAATCTGTCGGTGTAGGGGACAAACTGATTGTAATGCATGTTTTCTGCAATTTTCTCATCTCCGCGGTGGAGGTATCCAACGTCAGGATCGCATTTGGTGACTATTTCACCATCCAGCTCCAATACTAAGCGCAGCACGCCGTGAGTAGCTGGGTGCGAAGGGCCCATGTTGAGCACCATTTTTTCACCGAGTAAGTCGTCGGTTTCTGCTTGATAATCAGAGTCGAGCCCAGCTTGTGTTTTAGCTGCGGTGTCGGGTGCTTGGTATGAAGTAGAATTCATGAGAATTTGCCAAGGAGAATGAGGGCCAGAATTGGGTAATAAGCAAGCACTTTGTGAAATATTTCACAAGCGGTCGATATAGCTGTCATCTCATTGGGTTGATTTGATCAAGTCTGTATTTACAATACATGGGGACATTTTACTTTGGTGATGCTAAATATTAAAACTCAAAAGCTACTGATGCTCACCTACACTAAAAGTCGATAAGTTCTACATCAAAGATAAGCGTCGCGCACGGTGGGATAAGGGGTGGGTAGCCATTGGCGCCGTATCCCAATTCATGGGGGATGATTAAGGTTCGTTTCTCGCCTTTGGTCATATCAGCGAATGCTTCATCCCAGCCATGAATCACCATGCCCATGCCAACAGCAAATACGAAGGGTTGTTTGCGATCAACCGAGCTGTCAAACTTGGAGCCGTCCAGTAAGTAACCAGTGTAATGAGCAGTTACGGCCTGACCTTTTGCTGGTTTGTCGCCGCCTTGACCTTTGTCTGTGACCACATACTTGAGACCAGACTCGGTGGTTTCAGCATTTGAATATTTTTCTGTGATTGTTTTTTCAGACACGTCAAATGGCTCATACACTATGCATACAATCTACAGCAGTAAATCTGCTTGAACATCACTCATGATGTCATCGCTGGTCATCGGTCATTGTTGAATATTTCCCCCCCAAAAAAAGAAATCACTTGAAAGTATCTGAATTTTCAGTAAATACTGAAATTGATGAACAAAGTTAATGTTGCAGATAGTCAATCACTCGAGGAAGTGAGAGATAGTTTTATCGCTCAGTGGGGGACTTATGGGAGTCAATGGGGTATCAACAGGACAATGGCGCAAATACATGCGCTGTTAATGACCGGAACGGAAGCTCTTAGCACCGATGAGGTTATGGAGCGGTTGTCTGTAAGTAGGGGGAATGCGCACACAAACTTGAAAGAGTTAGTTTCATGGGGTTTGGTACGCATTGTGATTAAAAAAGGGGATCGCAAAGAATATTTTGATGCGGAGAGGGATGTTTGGAAAATATTCACCATCATTTTAAGAGAGCGCCAGCGTCGCGAGATAGACCCAGCACTTGAGTTGTTGAGGAATTGCCAGGAGGAAACACAGGGGTATGAAGGCGAAGAAGCTGAAGTATTTCGCAATCAAGTGAAGGAGCTCGAGAACTTTGTCAGCTTTGCACGCAACATCGGTCATAAGGTAGACAAACTTTCCTATGGTCCTGCTATGAAACTAGCCTCCAAATTTTTAAGTTAACCTCAAAACACAGAAAATAAATCACATTACACAACAGACCATTACTCATGAAAATCACTCAATTTAACAAATCTATGGACGTTTATTATGACGACAGATGTGCAATTTGTTCATCGTTTATCAAATGGCTAAGTTTTCAGCCATATGTTTGTAATATTACTTTTGTAAGTTACCAATCTGCTCGTGCTGAGGAATGGTTTCGTAGTCTTCCAGCCAATGAATCCGAGCGATCTTTAGCAGTTCGCAATGATAGCGGAGGTATGTATCGAGGTGATGCAGCATGGGTTCAATGCATGCTAGGATGTCTCAATCATGGCACTATAGGTGAGAGGTTGACTGCTCCAGCCCTGTCGACTGTCGCGAAGAAGGTCTGTCATCTGGCAGCAAAAAATGAGGATGAACTGTGGGAGCTTTTCTCGATTGCAAATGATGATGAAATCATCTCAAGGTTGGCGAAAATATCACTACCTCATTGTAAAGTTGATGACTCTGATGATGTCATGACAATTATGGCAGGTGTTCCTGATGGCATCATCTAGATACTATTCAGCATAGGAAAATAAGAGATTTTTTCTGAGTAATATATTCACAACATGAAGAAGCTGATTATTGCAGGTGCTAATGGTTTTCTCGGTCGCCACCTAACTCGTCACTTTCACGCTGCTGGATGGGAGGTTGTCGGTCTTGCAAGACGTGAGCAAGGGTTGCATCCAAGTTGCAGATTCGTAGCATGGAATGGCGAAACAATTGGTGATTGGTTCCACGAGCTCAATGGCGCTTGCGCTCTGATTAATTTGGCCGGCAGGTCGATCAACTGCAGGCATAACAAATCTAACCGGAAGCAGATCGTCGATTCGCGGGTCAACAGTACGGCAGTATTGGGAGAGGCAATCGCGCTCTGTTCTGATCCGCCTGAAGTATGGCTCAACGCTAGCACAGCATCCGTCTACGCTGATGCTGAAAAAAGTCCACAAGGCGAAGGCATGAAGTTAGGCGAGGGGTTTTTTGTCGATGTGGCCAAATCTTGGGAAGGGGCAATGATGGGTGCCGAGATCTCTGAGCACGTGCGCAGAATTGCTTTGCGCACCTCACTTGTCATGGCAAATGAAAAGGGGACAGTATATGATTATCTGTTGAAGCTTTCGAAGCTGTGCCTTGGTGGAGCTGTGGGTGGAGGCCGTCAAATGGTAAGCTGGGTTCATGTTGAGGACTACTGCAGAGCGGTAGAATGGTTGATAGCACATGATGATATCAGAGGTGTTATAAATATCACTGCACCTGACCCTTTGACAAATGCAGATATGATGAAGCGTTTTCAGAAGCTGGCCAAGAGGCCGATTGGTTTGCCCGCTGCTGGCTGGATGGCTAGAATAGGAGCTTTCGTTTTGCGCACTGAACCCGAACTCATTCTGAAAAGTAACTGGGTTGTGCCGCGGAGGCTGTTACAAAATGGCTTTGTTTTTAGGCACCCTGAGATGAATCCATCTGACTGGTAAAAAGCGGTATGTAAATACGTTTCATTTGTTCACAAACCCAGCTCGAAGAGCCGCTTGAAATTATCGTTGGTTTGTGATGTGTCTAAAAATTTAGATGCTTCAGCAGTAATGTTCCCAATATTTGCTGGGTGGTTTAGCCCAGATTCTAAGGGGTATTTAATATACTCGTTTGGGGGCTCCATATCCGGGGCATCTGTCTCGATCAAGAGACGCTCGGGTGGGATCTTTGTGAAAGTATTCCGAATGCTTTGCTTGCGCTCATGAAGAAAATATCCTGAAAAGGAAAAATAAGCACCAAGTGCCGCAAGCCGAGGAATAAGTTCAGCGGAGCCAGAATAGGAATGAAGTAGAAAGCCCCGATTGGGTAGGGGCTTGGATTCGAGTATTTCGAGCATGAGGCCCCAAGCCTTAAGGCAATGAATGCTCATGGGGAGATTGCGTTCTGTGGCGAGATTCAGTTGAGATATAAAAATATTGCATTGATTCTCGATATCGTAGTTTTTGATCCAACGATCGAGCCCGCATTCGCCAATGCAGGCGTGTGGGGTAATGTCCAAGTAGGTGGTAAGTTGATCCAGCCAATGGTCGCTCGGTGCTTGCCATGGGTGCAGACCGAACGAGGGGATAATGAGGTCAGGGTAGGTTTTGGCCAGCAGCGCTATTTTGGGCCAATCTTTTGGAGATGTTCCATTAACTACGCAGCGAGTGACACCTTGGGTAAGCATGGTCTCGATGAGTTCATCTCGAATATCATCAAAGCGTGGATCTTGGAGGTGATTATGAGCGTCTTGCACAGCGGATTAGTGCCTCTGAAGCCTGTTCCAGAGATTGCGAGGTGAAGTCCTCCATAGCGATGGTTTTTTGTGGGCTAGAATAGTTCGACTTGTCGTCACCTGCGCGACGATAAACGAGGTCGTAGTGATCACGTAATATCGACTCCACAAAGCTAGTCCATTGTTGATCATCAATTAGATTGTGCCATTTGGCGACCTGTTCCTTCCCACGTAGTTTTACCAGCCTGTTTAATAGTTTTTTCAGATGCTCTGAGTCTTCGGTGAAATGAGGGTAGTCATCGAGGAGGAAAGATGCGCGTTGGGATAGGGGGAGCTCAATATTAAAAACCTGCCCAGCTCCTAGTTTTTTCCATAGTGATGGTGGGCAATGAAGGCCGCCTATGCGATTGCTCTCGGCCTCAATAAAGATAGACCGTGAGCTGTCAATTTGAGATAGGGTGTGCCAAAGGCAGGTTTCAAAATGTTTTTGGCTGGGTTGTTTGCTGTTTGGCTCAAGGCCTAAAACAGATCCGCGGTGATTGGCTATACCTTCGAGGTCAATGATCTGTGCGCCCTTGTCGCGAAGGGTTTGGAGTAGGCGTGTTTTGGCCACCCCAGTTTGACCTGCTAAAATAGAAAGTTGAAAGTCTGGATTGGATAAGATCCGCTCAGTATCGAGGCTTACAAATGATCTGAATGCTTTGTAGCCGCCGTCTAATAAACGAGCCCTCCAACCCACAGAGCGCAGGATTTGTGCAAGAGAGTTTGAGCGCATTCCGCCCCGCCAACAATAGACTAATGGGGCGTATGTTTTGTCCTTATTGGCTAGGTGTTCACGAAGATGCCTGGAGGCATTAGTGGATATAATAGCGGCGCCAAGGCGCCGAGCTTCAAATGGGCTTTCTTTATAAATGGTGCCAACCTCAGCTCGCTCTACGTCATTGAGCACGGGTAGATTGATAGCGCCCGGAAGATGGTCCTCTGCGAATTCGGATGGAGAGCGTACATCAATGATTTCGGTGAATTCACCGAAATCATGAGGTAAGGTGATAGTTTCGACATGTTTCATGGCGAAACGCTGTTGCTGAGATTATTCTGCAGCTTCAGCCACAGGCTTGTTGCCCATGGCTGGTTTTTTGAGTGCCAGGTATGCGCTTGCCATGCCAAGAGCGATAATGATGATCCAAGCGGCCAAGCCTTTAATGATTTTTCGTTTTGCTAGAACTATACCTGCACCGAGTGCGAGCCAAATAACGATCTTAATAATGAGCCAGGTAGGAAATCCAGATCCGTAGACTGCTTGATAGACGTCCTTCATCTTAGCTTGCATGCCAAAGCCACCAAGTAAGATAAGTAGCAAGCCGATGCCGTGGCCGATGACAGCTCCTTTTGTTGTTTTGTCTCCTTTGAATAGGGACCCAAATGCAAAAAATAAAGTGAAGATTCCAGCGAAGTGGATTAGTTTATAGGTTTCGTAGCTCATAGTATTGGTGGTATGTTTAGTATTCGTTGAATTGAGATGATTTAGCTTCTGAGATATTAAGAACATCTTCAAGCTTTTTGCATGTATCCTCCATTAGTTGGGCGAGCTCCTCAATGATGGTTAGAATGGCATCACTGTAATTATCTTCGCTGAGTAATGGATGCGCCTTAATAAGCACGTCATCGAGTTTTTTCCGAGCTAAAAATGGCTCTAGACCGTAGCCGACCATGATTGCGCAGTTAGCTTGATCTATATCGAGACCCAGCAATATGTTATGATTCTTGCCACCTTTGTAGTCACTGGTGCTGAGCGCACCTTGATTGAAGAGCCAAAAAAGATGCGTTGCCAGGGAGTATTGAGGGTTGAAATTATTAACAATAATATGCATTCGCACTTGAGGAAAGCGTTCACCAAGTTTGACCAATGATCTGTTTATTTTTTTCTGAGCTTTTTTCCCAAGTGCTGAGAGGAAGTCATTGACGCCCAAAGATAGCAGGGGTACGGGACCAAGGAGCGCGTTGGCACTTTTTAGCGACAGGCTGCAGTGGCTACATTCCGAGCAGTGTTCTGTTAGCTGAGTCTGGCAATATGGACATTGCATGTTAATGATCATAAGTGACATCAAGTCAGGCTAAAGCGAAAAGAAGATTTTCGGGCTAAAAATATCAGCGCCTGCAAGTGCGGCGCATTAGTAATGTCTTCAGGCGGCGGTGGAGCAGGGAAATAAGAATTTCAACAGGCTAGCAATCCTTTGCTTTTGTGAAGCTAGCGACGACACTTATCAAGAAGTCCTTGCAGGTAATGAGTGATTTCCTCAAGTCCGTTGCGCCACTCGCTTGGGCTGAGAATTGCCAGACACTCGCGAGCTTCGACGAGGATTTCTGATGCTGTGTCGAGAGCTGACGAAACTGCCCCCTCATATTCCGCAATGCCGACAAGTACGGGCAGGTCCAAGGGCTCTTGCTCAATAATGCGTTTATTGAGCTGATCCCTCTGAGTCTTGTCGGCTTTATCGAGTAAGTTTAGCAATGGTAGGGTTAATTTACCTTTCTCCAAATCAGTGCGTAAGGTTTTACCTACTTGATCTTCTGTCCCT
>Ga0206130_10001158_pt1 | contig 39780 bp, 31 predicted proteins | sample Helgoland_Spring_9_FD_148637 | JGI IMG/M metagenome (GOLD analysis project Ga0206130, IMG submission 148637) | Pelagic subsurface seawater microbial communities from Kabeltonne, Helgoland, North Sea - Helgoland_Spring_Bloom_20160512_1 | ecosystem: Environmental > Aquatic > Marine > Epipelagic ...
TAAATGCGGGTCCTGGGTCTTATACTGCCTTACGTGTGGGTTATTCTGTTGCTAAGGGATTGTGTTTTGGTGCAGATTTGAAGATGCTAGCGCATTCGTCTTTTGAAATTTTAAATAGTCAAGCAAAGTTGATGGATCAATTTTCTTCGCTGGATTGCATCGTTCCGGTGGTTGATGCGCGCAGAGATGAGGTTTATATGATTGCATATGATGAAATCGGGTCGGAAATTATTGACGCTCAATCTTTTGTTTTAGATGAAGAAGCTCTAAAAATAACAATTGGAACAAAAAAAAATATACTTATAATTGGGGATGCCGCAGAGAAGTCTAGAAACTACCTAAAAGGGGAGGAATTCAGCTTCAAAGAGGTGGCTATTATGGCCCCTATGATGGCTTCCTTAAGTTGGGATAAATACCAGTCTTCAGACTGGGAAAATGTCGCGTATACTATACCTTTTTATCTAAAACCGCCCAACATTGTGAAATCAAAAAAGAAGTATTTCTAGTAAACACAAATATTTCTTTCCTTAATATTTGCATTGTGCCCGACCTAGTAAATTTTTTACCTCTAAAAATGGCAAAATACAATACAATATGAAAAAATAATATTAATTAAAGCCAACATTTAAGGTAAAAAAATTATTATTTTGTTTATAGCTTAAAAAACGATAGCAAATTTATTCGCATAAGAATAATTTATTATCAGTGCTAAATTTTTAATGAGAATACTATAAACACAACTATTATGGGAAAACAGAAAGACGATTTCGTAGTCTTGAAAAAAGGGAAGAAGGAAATTCCCATAGACTACACCGAAGTTAGAAAAGCGGTATTAGTCCTTAGGGCTATCAATCATGACAGAAGACAACAAATTATTCAGTTGTTGGAAGAGAATGATAAAATGACCGTAACGGATATTTACATTAAACTAAGACTGGAACAATCTGTTGCTTCACAGCACTTGGCAATCCTTAGGAGAGCACAAGTAGTGGTTACAGATCGTAACGGTAAGTTCATTTACTATTCATTAGACAAAGAACGTTTAGCGCAGATTTCATCTTTTGTTGACGATCTTAACGACTAATCAGAATTATTCCATTACATATCTAGGGCATTTGTTCTTAGTTCCCTGAAAGTCTTTTTGCGATTCTACATAACCCACCATTATCAATTCGTTAACATATCTACAACTGTGATTTATTACCAATTATATAATAAATCAACATTATTAGATATTTAATACGTACTATTCATAGAAATTCAAAAAGGAGACGCCCATGAGAAAGTCAACAGTAAACATTGACAACGATAAACTACAGGATGCTGCAGAGATACTTCGCGCCATCAATCATAAATTGAGAATGCGAATTCTTGAATTTATTGATCAGAATGAAAAAATTAATGTAAACAAGATTTATAATACCCTAAATCTAGAGCAATCAATTACATCACAGCATCTTAGGATTCTAAGAAAGGCTGGAGTAGTAGATACTCAAAGAGATGGAAAATTTATCTATTATGAGATAAATTATGACAGAGTAAATCAATCAATTGAATCAATTGATCGTTTTCTTGCTGAATAAATTAAAAGTCAATAGGAATCACTCGGAGACCTCTTCTTTTGAAGATTGTGTCTCCTCTGTTCCTTTTGGTACTTCATTTGACTTGAAGTAGGAGAAGTTAAAAAGAAGAAGATTGAATACACCTATAGATATTGCAGCATCTGCAACATTAAAAATAGGTTTGAAAAACTCTACATGCTTTCCGCCAATTATTGGCATCCACTCGGGAGCTGTTCCGTTAATTATTGGAAAATGAAACATATCCACGACTCTTCCGTGGAGAAAATCCGCATATCCCTTAACGTCTGGATTATTGATCGTCCATTGAGCTGGCTCAGAGAAAAGAGATTCATTGAAGACTAGACCATAGATTGCAGAGTCTATCATATTTCCTATGGCTCCAGCTAGTATGAGTACAAAACAGGAAATGAGACTGAATCCAAAACCTTCTTTGATTAGTTGTTTTATATAAACAACAAGCAGACTTATGGCAACAATTCTAAATAGACTTAGGAGCAATTTTCCATAGGTCCAATCAATTTCCCATCCGAAGGCCATTCCTTTATTTTCAACGAAATGGATTCGAGCCCAATCTAATCCAAAAAGAAACGTTATTTGATTGTATGTGTAATTCGTTTTTATGTAGATCTTAAGTAATTGATCTATCAAGAGAACTATGAAAATCAGGATCAATGACTTTTTTGTAATGCTATTCATCAAATCTGTTTTGAAATTACCAACATCCAGATAAAGAAAACGGACTACCGGTAAATTTGGAATTCTTAAGAAGTTCCAAATTAAGCAAATAATGTAAAAAGTTATTAATTACAATAATTAGTTAGTGTGATTTTTTAGCTGCAATGCTGAGTGTAGCATGTGGAACTGCTTTTAGTCGTTCTTTGGAAATAAGTTTTCCGGACTCTCTACATATTCCATAAACTTTATTGATAACCCTTTGCTTAGCATTCTCAAGATGTTTGATGTATTTCGACTGCCTAGCCGCGAGCATGTTGATATTCTCTGTTTCGAAGGTCTCGGCACTATTGTCGTAACCTCTTAGTTTTGCATCTCCGCTAAGGCTTTTATCTTGCAGCTGGCCTTTATAAAAGTTCAATAATTTATATGCTTCTTCTAGTTTACTATCTATCAAAGCTTCGAACTCAGCCAATTCTTGGTCTGTGTATCTTGTTTTTTCCATTTACAAGAGAGGTGTTTAAATAGGATGTTACAGAATAAAATATCGACAAATATAAGAAAATTAGTCGATTTGAATGCTAAAAAAAACAAATGAAGCTTTTTAGTTTTGTATAGCCTAGTTTTGCGGCAGATCTTTTAGTTCATTTCTGTTTTCACGATCTACTTTGATTGAGGCTTTTTTAAGTGGATTAGCTCCATCTTTTTGGTATTGTGTTCTTGAACGGTAAATATCTATAGCTTTGAAAATTGCATATCGAAATGATTTTGAGTCCGCCATATCCTTACCTGCGATATCAAAGCCTGTTCCGTGATCAGGCGAGGTTCTTATTATAGGCAGCCCTGCTGTGAAATTAGTGCTACTATTAAAGCTAAGTGTTTTGAAAGGTACTAGACCTTGGTCATGATACATTGCTAATATTCCATCAAATTTGCTGAATTTTCCAGAACCGAAGAATCCATCTGCAGGGAAAGGTCCCATGACAAGCATGTTGTTTTTCTTAGCCTCAACAATCGCTGGTCTTATAATCTCGATTTCTTCTTTTCCTATGCTTCCCTCATCTCCTGCATGTGGATTGAGTCCTAATACTGCGATGGTAGGCCTTTCTAGGCCGAAATCCATTTTTAGACTATTATTTAGAATTTTTAGTTTTTTTAGAATGGTCTCTTTTGTAATGCTTTCAGCAACTTCGTTTAAGGGTAGATGGTTTGTGACAAGACCTACTTTAAGATCTTCAGAGGTCATCAGCATTAATTGTTGGCTGCCCTTGAATTGATCCGCAAAATATTCAGTATGGCCCGGGTATTGGAAGCCAGCTAATTGCATTGCCTTTTTATTGATAGGTGCGGTGACAATAACATCGATATTCCCCTCTTTAATATCTTTTACAGCTTGTTCTAGCGAAAGCATGGCATATTTTCCTCCGTCTTCATTTAGTGTTCCTAAATTTATATTTACGTTTTCCTCCCAACAATTGAAGATGTTGATCTTATCCTCATAAAGGCGGCTTGTGGAGTTGACGGACTGGTATGAAATATTTATGTCGTTGATAATATTCTTATGGTAGGAAACGACTTTCGTAGAACCGTAAATCACAGGGGTTATATTTTTCGAGACCATAGGGTTGCAGAGGGTTTTTAAAATAACCTCTAGTCCTACTCCATTTATATCTCCGATCGTTATTCCTACCTTGACTTTTTTCATTCTTACACAATTTGTAATTGAACAATTTATTATTGTTAAGTATAATAAGATCGAAAAAATTCCTTGATCTGAATTTAACCATTAAGAACTTTCCTTGACCTCATGAACAATATACCTAATTTATATTGCAAGTAATTATACCTTTGTGAGGATTTAATATTTAAAAAGATGAGTTTGAAGGCAAAGAAATCATTTGGGCAACATTTTTTAGTACAGGATTCAATTGCATCCGATATTTCAAATAGTTTGACTCTTAGTGGGGAGACAGGTAAAGTATTGGAGATTGGACCGGGTATGGGTATGCTTACCAAGTTCTTATTAGAAAAGGACTATGATATGAAGGTTGTTGAGGCGGATCGGGATATGGTGTCTTATATTACCGAGCATTATCCTCAATTAAAGGACCACATTATATTTGAAGATTTTATGAAGGTAGATCTAGCAAATGTGTTCAAAGGCGAACCATTCTGTCTGATCGGTAATTTTCCATACAACATAAGTTCGCAAATCATTTTTAAGACTATTGAAAATATGGATATCATTCCCGAGATGGTTGGGATGTTTCAATTGGAGATGGCAGAACGTGTTGCAACGAAAGAAGGGTCAAGAACCTACGGGGTAATAAGTGTATTGACTCAGGCATTATATGATGTGGAGTTATTGTTTAAGGTAAATAAAGAATCGTTTGATCCACCACCCAAGGTTGAATCAGCCGTTATTAGACTAAAACGCCGAGAAACCCCGAGAATAGATGTTAGTTATAAAACTTTTCGATCGATAGTTAAGTTATCTTTCAGTCAGCGGCGTAAAATGCTGAGAAATACGCTCAAAGGAACAGTGAAGAATAAAGAAATCCTCTCAGATCCAGTCTTTTCGAAAAGACCTGAGATGTTAAGCGTTGAAGAATTTTCCGATCTGACTAAATTAATTCTTGAAAATAATTAATCGTTAATTTTGATATGGGACTAGAAGAAAAAATAATGACAGACTTAAAAGCTGCAATGAAAGCAAAAGATAAAGCAGCATTAAGAGGTTTAAGGGCTATAAAACAAGCTTTTTTATTGGCAAAGACTGATGGTTCGGGTAGTGAGATAACTGCCACTGATGAAATCAAGATGATGCAAAAGCTTGTCAAGCAGCGTAACGAGTCTATCAAAATATTCAGAGAACAATCTAGAGATGATCTTGCCGATGCTGAGCAGGAAGAAGTAGATGTGATTATGAACTATTTGCCTAAGCAAATGACGGAGGATGATCTTAAGGCGTTTGTTAGAGCAAAGATAGAGGCTTTAGGAGCAAGTTCTATGCGCGACATGGGCAAGGTAATGGGTGCTTGTTCTAAAGAACTGGCGGGGCAGGCAGACGGAGCTGTGCTTAGTAGAATAGTTAAAGAGTTATTGGCATAAAAAAAGGGATGAATTTCATCCCTTTTTTTATGCAGTCTTAATGATTGATTGATTTCTTTGGCTTGGCTGTATACAGTCGGAGCTAAACCCTAAAAGCTTTAGGTGATCTAAGGTTTTTGGTAGCACATATTTAAGTTTATTATGGGCTTTCAGGCTGTCATGGAAAACGATAATAGCACCAGGGTGAATATTGGAAACAACATTTTCCAAACACATCTCCTTACTTAGTGCTGGATCGAAATCGCCACTTAATAAAGACCACATGATAATATCATAATGTCTTTGAATGAATTGGGCCTGCTTAGGCTTTAATCTTCCATATGGAGGTCGAAATAAGTTACTATTTATAAGATGAGCACATCTTCTTATGTTGTGGAAGTATTTTATGTTTTCTGTCACCCACCCATTTGTATGGTTGAAGGTGTGATTTCCAACGGTATGACCTTCAGCGGTGATTCGTTCCAGAATTTCAGGATATTTGAGTGCATTTTCACCAACACAAAAGAAGGTAGCTTTAAATCCGTATTCTTTTAATAAATCTAGGACCCAGGGTGTCACCTCAGGAATAGGCCCATCATCAAATGTCAAGTAAACCTTTTTCTTAGTTACTGGAATTGACCACTTAAAATTTGGGAATAAATTCTGAATTAATCTGGGTGTTTTTACTAGATACATTTATTTATAGTCGGAGTATAATTGAATTAAATTTTTTAAGCCCAAAAAAGCACTTATTTTTGTGCTACATTTTTATAACGCAATTTAGTGAAAATTCGCTGCTTAGCTTCTGAATAATAATAAGATAATGGAAAATTGTAGAGTTCGTTTTGCTCCCAGCCCAACAGGAGCATTGCACATAGGAGGTGTTCGTACTGCTTTGTATAACTATTTGTTAGCAAAAAAATTGGGTGGTACCTTTATCTTAAGGATTGAGGATACAGATCAGACTCGATATGTTCCCGGTGCAGAGGATTACATTATGGAAGCTTTAGCTTGGTTAGACATAACTCCGGACGAAGGACCTAGTGTTGGGGGTGATTATGGCCCGTACAGGCAGTCTGAGCGCAAAACTATGTACAAAGAGTACGCTTTAAAACTGGTGGAAAACGGACATGCATATTATGCATTTGACACTCCGGAGGAGCTGGATACTCGAAGAAATGAGGAGAAGGCTAAAGGGAATCATAGTTTCAAGTATGATCATTCTGTAAGAGATCAGATGCGTAATAGCCTTACCATTGCTGAAGATGAGGTAAAAAGTATGCTTGATGCAGGAACTCCATACACTATTCGACTTATGGTTCCGACGGATGAGCGTGTCGCTTTCAATGATAATATTAGGTCAGATGTTCAGTTTAGTTCTAACGAACTCGATGATAAGGTTATGTTGAAAGCAGATGGTATGCCAACCTACCACCTAGCTAATGTCGTAGATGATTACCTAATGAAGATTACTCATGTGATTCGGGGCGAAGAATGGTTGCCATCTACGGCGCATCACGTGTTATTATATAAGTATTTGGGTTGGGAAGATTCCATGCCACAATTTGCGCATCTTCCGCTTATCCTGAAACCCACAGGAAATGGGAAATTAAGTAAACGGGACGGTGCAAAATTGGGAATTCCTGTATTTCCACTATCCTGGAATTCTGATAAGCCAGAAGATTCTTTTAAAGGATTCAGAGATTTTGGATTCCTTCCAGAAGCAGTTTTGAATTTTCTTGCCTTTTTAGGGTGGAACCCAGGCACTGAGGAGGAATTCTTTAGACTAGAGGAATTGGTTGAGGCCTTTGATTTAAATAAAGTAAGTAAAGGGGGCGCAAGATTTGATTTTGATAAGGCAAAATGGTTCAATCAACAATATATAATCAATAGCTCAAATGCAGACTTATTGAAGCTTGTAAAGCCTTTGACAGAGGCAAAGGGTATAGAATGTTCGGATGCTTATCTTGGTCAATGCATTGAATTGATGAAAGAAAGAGTACAGTTTTTACCCGATTTTCTTGAAGTAGGTTATTATTTGTTTGAAAAAGTTCGTAATTATGAAGAGAAACCAATTCGAAAGAAGTGGAAACCAGAGCAAAAGGGCATTTTCGAGAAGCTTTTAGCTGACATGGTAGCACTTGAGAATTTTGATGCGGCTTCAATCGAAAACACAATCAAAGCTTTTATGGAAGCGCACGGATTAGGTTTCGGTAATGTACTTCCTTTCTTAAGAATTGGGATGGCTGGGACTATGAAAGGTCCTGGAGTGTTTGAGATGATGGAACTTCTAGGGAAAAGTGAAGTTAATGAACGTATGACAGCAGCCTATTCTGCCTTTGATGGCATAAAAGGTGCTTAAAATAAATTTTTGCCAAGAAAAACTCCCAACATGAAAAAGGACGATATTAAAGAAGACGAGAAGAAAAAATCAGGTTTTCAAATTCGTATCAATAAATTTGGGCAGGTTGAGTTGAATCAAGAGATTGATCAGCTAAATACCTACCTGAATGATAATGTTGAAGATAAAAAGCTAGTAGGTCGTAAGGATCCCTATGCTAAAAAGAAATAAATAAATACTGTAAGTCACATCGTTCTATCTCACCAGATTAATCTTAGCCAAAAGTCGGTATGCGATTTTTGGCTAAGATCCCTATTGCAACCTAATGTGTAAAACTGGAGGCATTTATTAAGCCAATTTTTTTTTACTTTTTCGATCATTAAGACCATATTGGTTTGCGGTGATAACAACTTGGAAAAGATTAAGCTTTCACTTTTGCGTGAAGGCCCTTTATACATATATACATGAGTATCCGAAATCGATTTACTTGCTTATTATTCTTACTAGTGAGTATGAATTCTTATGAACTGAAAGCTCAGTTCAACATTTCCTATGCTGGTGAGACAAGCTTTTTTCTAGATATAGATTGTAGTGCTGTCTTTGATCTAAGTGGAGTGCTGCCCATTGTGAGTTCTGATATACCAGGTGCCGTCATCACAATAGATTCATTAGATGTTATTCTTACGGGATATGATCTTAATGAAACGATATTGGGTGAGGCCGAATTTGATGTCTACTTCAGGTTTGAAGACGATCAAGGGAATGATAGTTTGTTTGTATTTGAGATTAGTTTTGAAGATACGATTGCACCTCAGTTAGACTTAGAGGTTGATACAATATATTTGACGTGTCCAGATGAACTTCCAAGCTTAGCAATATATCTAGTTGATGATAATTGTGATGTAGCTGGAGGCGTTTCTTTGAATAATTTTCCGCTTCAAGATCTTCCAGGTTATAACTGTGGACCTAATATAATAGAGGTTACTAATATGATTGTGGCAGAAGACTTTTATGGCAATAAGGATACTCTGTTTCAAACAGTTTATATGGAGCCAGATACAATAGGCCCTACTGCCATCGTTCCAAGCGACACGACTATTAATTGTGTTGATGATCTTAATGTAATCTTATCAAATGGACTGATTGGTGGTTTTGATAATTGTGGAGCTGATTTGTTATCTGTGGATTCTTCCTTCCTGATTGTTGCCGGAGCTTGTTCTGGAGATTTTGTTTATAAACGATTTTGGACCTTGACAGATTCGTGTGGAAATGTATCTATTGATTCACAAATGATAACAGTGCTTGATGACTTAGCACCTGTCTTTACGGTGCCTGTTGATACGGTTGTTTCTTGTGGCGTAAATCTGGATCCATCATTTCTTGGAGCACCAACTGCCCTTGTCGACGAGTGCTCAGGAATATTTGAAGTAACTTATCAAGATGTTTTTGATACCTTATCTTGCCCTAGTGAGCAGCTTTTGACAAGAATATGGTCTGTTTCAGACAGTTGCATGAATATTGCAGTAGATACTCAGCAAATTCAGATTATAGATAGCATCCCACCATTATTTACTGGACCGCCTTCAGACAGTATATTTTTGTTATGTGACCAAGTCGCTGCTTTGGATACAATAATGGGACCATCGGGAATTGTCGATGCTTGCTCTGGTTTTATGATTGACACAACAGATATCATTATCAATCAGACTTGCATAAACACCTATGAAATTGAACGTACCTATTATATTGAAGATGCTTGTTCAAATGTAGACAGTGTCAAGCAAAATATATTTGTTATTGATTCTATTGCGCCAGTGTTTAGTGTTTCCGGCTCAGACTTCAGTATTGCTTGTTCTTCGAATATAAATTTAGATTCACTTTTTTCAATATGGATAACTAATTATGCCGGCGCAATCGCTGCAGACGCATGTACTGGAGCTGCAAATCTTAATTGGACTGTATTGAACGCGGGAACAAATGATCCTGCCATAGTGGATGATTTGTCTTGTGATTTGAGTCCTGGTATTCTCTTGAATCAATCTTTTGATTTCGTAGTAGAGGACGATTGTGGAAACCAAGATAAATTTACCCAGAGTTTTGAAGTGATTGATACTTCTGCTCCAATAATAAGTTTTTGCGGTTCAGATATTAATATATCTGCAGAGGATGGCCTTTGTGGTGCAAATTTAGATATACCTGCTCCTTTTGCAACAGACAATTGTATGAGCCAGGATACTGTTGTTAATATTTCACAGACGGAGATCTTGCAAGCCTCTTCAGATGATCAAACTATTATTTTTGGACTTGAGTTTGCGATTCAGGTTCCTACTACATCAATAAGTCCTACTAGCGATTTAAGTATGACTCTTACCCTAAATAATGTGGATGCAGAAGGCTCAGAAGAGTTTATGAATATCTATGGGGAAGATGGGATTCAGCTAGGTATAACTTCACCTTCTGCTGTGCAATGTGGGGTATCTCAGACTCAATTTTCTATTCCTCTAGCTTTATTTATGGAGTGGGCAGTCGATGGAATTATCCAGATCGAACTAGAACCCAATATACCCCTTTCAGGCATCGGTAATGGTATTAATCCTATTTGTGGAGTAAGTAGTACAGCGACAATTGATTTATCATATGATGCCATTTCAAGTGAAGGCTTATCTTACTTTTATGCTTTTAATGGAGGTGCTTTTGAGCCACTTGGACCTTCCGGTTTAGTAAGTGAATTTCTTGATGTTGGGGTTTATAATATTACATTCAGAGTATTGGATTGTGGATCAAATTCGACGACTTGTTCAAATATAATAGAGGTTGTAGATGAGGAAGCACCTTCGCTTAGTTGTTCTTCCTCTGTTGAGGTATTCTTAACGGAAGATAGTTGTCAACTTGATGTTCTATTAACTCTTCCATCGCTCATTGAAGATAATTGTAACCCTGGCTTGTTGAATCAAATTGATTTAGCCAACCAATACTTACCGTTCGCCGTGAACGCTAACTTGGGCTTATCGGTAGCTGATACAGTTTGGTTTAATTTTATTGGAATTTCTTCTAACCAAGTCGGGGATGCAAGTTTGCAGATAAACTTGCAGGGAGATGTTGATCAGGCCGGAGAATACTATTCGGTATTTTTTGTAGATGGGACTCTGATAGGAAACACAGAGATCGGTGGAAGTGACGTCACATCTGGTTCTTGTTTAGAAGCATCAATTATTAATTTGACATTAGATCAGGCTTTAATAGAGAGCAACGTAGTTAATGGAAATTTAGAAATTATTTTAATTGCAAACAATCCTTTTTCACCAGGAGTAGATGAAAACGGAATCAATCCCTGTGATGATTTAATTGAGTTGAACGGTGTTCAGATTGATTCGGTTTCTCAAGTGTCTGCTTCGTTAACGTATAATACATGGGATCTTGAATATTATTTAGATGAAACTCCATTTTTAGGGACGGTTCCAATAACGGATATTTCATCTAATTATTCAGAGTTATTAACGAAAGGTGAACATGATATATTTTTTATCGGAACGGATGCTGCAGGCAATTCAGATACGTGTTCTTACACTATCGATTTAAAGGATTCCATTAGTCCCAGTATGATTTGTATTCCTTTTGCAAGCATAGACTTTAATAGTTTGGACCTAGATCCAGTTCAGATAGAAGTAAACCAGTTTGATAATGGAAGTTTTGACAATTGTGGCTTGAGTAGCCTTTTTACATCGCCAACAGAAATTGATTGTACGGATGCAAATAATGGCTCTGTGATCGTTACCCTTACAGGTATTGATGACTCAGGGAATCAATCCAGTTGTACCAGTAACCTTGTAATACAAGAAACAGCCTTGAACCCTTCTTATGCAGCTATCTGTGACGGAGATACCTTGCTTAATTTTGTAAATGTTTGTTTAAGTGATAGCTTATTCCTATTCTCAAACGTTTCGAGTTCCCTTCCTAATTTGTTGTCTTACAAATGGTATAATCCAGATAATGTTGAAATTTCAAGCAGCTCTGATCCTGCTATTCCAATAATCAATGGGGTTGATTACAGTGGCGTTTATACGCTTGTAGTCGATGGACCAAATTCCTGTACCAAAACCAGCACTTTTACTGTTAGTACCTCTGCTTTGCCAGAGCCAGAGATTCAAGCATCTGTTACAGGATTAATTTGTGCCGGTACGAATGTGGATTTAAGTATTTCTAACTATGCTGGAATTACTGATGCAGAATATAATTGGTATAAGGTTGACGAATTTGGACAGCAACAAATAATAACAACGACAAATACGCCCAATTTTAATTTAGGAAATGGATTGACTGCTGGAGCCCATTGTTATGCTGTTGAAGTATTTAAAGATTGTTGTTCTGCAATTTCTTTAGTGAGTTATTGTGTGGAAATAGTCGAACAGCCAGTAGCGGTAATTGATAATACAATGATTAGCGTTTGTCGTTTTGATGATTTGGAATTATCTGTTTCCCAATCGAATAACCCAGATTGGGTTTATGTATGGTCCGGTCCTGGTATACCTGTTGGAACATCAGGTCAAACAGCTTTGGTAGAGGATTATAATCCGAACATGTCAGGACTTTTCACAATCAACCTGGAAGTGTTTGATGCGATTCTACCTTCTTGTGCTATTCTTCCTTTAGAAATTCAGGTCGAAGTATTGGAAAAACCGTCTACGCCTAGTTTAGCTTCGGATAGTGAGTTGGTATGTGAAGGTGCCGAGGTTACATTTACAGCAAGTGGCGATTTCACGGGGGTTACAGCATATTTTTTTATTGGCGATGAAGTTTTTGGTTCAGCTGATTCTGAATTTACATTGATTGATATTCAATTAACAGATCAAACAGATTATCGCGTTGTGACCGCCGGAAATGGTTGTACTTCAGATACTTCGAATTTGGTGACGCTAGATGTCATTCCTATTCCTGTTACTGAGATAATTTCAGAAGAGGAGATATGTTCTTCTGAAAGTAGTTACGACCTAGAGGCAAGTTTTCAAACAGACCTTATCTATACTTGGACCTTGCCAAGTGGTGAAACGGAAAATGGGTTTAAGCATCCTATCAATAATCCAGTATCTGGTATATATTATCTAGATGTAGATAATGGATATCCAGGTTGTCAAAACTCCGACACCCTAACTCTAACTGTTTTTAATAATCCTGAAATTATTTCATTAGAGAACAATGTTCCAGATTGTTATCAAGGGCCAGATTTTGTTATGGAATTGTCTTATGAATCTGATTCAGATATGCTTTTAGCCGAGCAATGGTTATTTGATGGCGATCTTATAGGCACTGATTCATTACTAAATATTAGCAACCCTGGTTCCATCAATTCGGGAAGTTATACTTTAATTCTTCTTGACACAATTACAAATTGTTCTTCTGATTCAATTTCTATAATCCTAGATATACCTGAAGAACTGCCGGTCTTAGATTCCCCAAGCGTGCAGGCTGATGACTATATATTTTGTGAAAACGAAGCCGTCTTGTTTCAGACGAATTCCATATCTAATGACTCATTATATTTTTGGATTTTTGACCAAGGCGAATTAATTATTGATACTACAATGCCAGAATTGTTACTATCAAATATCAATGATTATGATTTCGATATGTTACAGGTTCAATACCTGACAAAAGATAATTGCCTTTCTGAGCTTTCAAATAGTACGATCTACGAAATATTGGTACTTCCTGAATTGGATGTAGCATATGAGTCCTCTGTTTGTGCAAATGAAAGTATCGACATAAGTGTGTTGAATTGTATAGGACTTGATGGATCAATAGACTGGGAGTTGCCAGGAAACACGGTTATTGAAGATGCTTGTCAAATTAATGATCAGCAAAGTGTAAGTAACCTATATACTTATAGTTTTATGTATGAGGAATTAGGCTGTGAATCAGATATTTACAGTTTTGATATTTTAGTAAAACCATTACCTGCCTTAGTTGAATTGACTTCTCTGTTCGATTCACTTTGTTTAGACCTTGCCAAGCCCATTGAATTGTTCTTGGAGAATCCAGAACCTGGAGTAGACTATGCACTTATGAAGGATGGAGTTGTGTTATTTGATTTTGATGGTATGGTTGGGCCCGCAAACTGGGAGGTTCAAAATACATTGATTCCAAGTATGAGCGAGCAATTGATAGAATTTGAAGTGGTGGGTATGTCAGAGTCTTGTGTGTCTGAGGATACTGCCTCTTTAGAGGTCACTATATTTAGCCAGCCTGATAATCTAGCTTTTATAAGTATGGATACATTTAGGTATTGTGAGAATGATGACTATTTTGAGTTGATAGCAGATTTGCCTCCAGCTGAAATTCAGACTATTTGGTCATCCATTAATTCAAGTGATCCAATATTTATAAGCCCACAGGAAGCAAGTACTAAAGTGGACGGTCTTGATTCTAAAGTATATTATGATTTCGAATGGAGTTTAACTTATGGTGCTTGTGAAGATTACAGCCGTGATACGGCTTCACTTTATATTGCAGTTCAAGAACAAGCATATGTGGGACTTGATATTGATACCTGCTTGCAAGAAAGCATTTTTGTAAGTGCTCAATCTTCGGTAAATATTCCTGCGCTTGGTTTTTGGACACAGCCATTAGGTCAGCAATCAATAGTAACCATACCAGGAAATACATCCACCTTTATAGACTTGAATCCAAATACTCAAACTGAGTATGAGTTCTATTGGAATCTGCCCGATTATGGATGTGGTGCCTCTTCAGATACTTTAAATGTTCGTCTTTTAAATGAATTTCCTATGATTGAGGATGTGGTAGTAGATATTTGTGGTGATGGCACATTCCAATTAAACGGAATTGAACCTACGGATTACGAGGGAGTATGGAGTTCACCCGATCAAAATATTGTTTTTCAGGATGTCAATTTACACAACACTAATGTTAGTAATTTAGTGGAAGGAGCTAATGTTTTCTATTTTGAATTTTTGGACGGGGTTTGTGGATTAGATTATAGAGAAGAATTGCTTGTCAATTATACCTTATTACCGGAGGCTATAGATGATGTTGTGGCTATTGAATTTGCTGGGACAAATATTCTCATTGATGTATTGCTTAATGATTTTAATTCAGACTTGGATTTGGATCAACTTATCATCCTGACGGAACCGGAGCAAGGTTCGATTAATTTAGAACAGAATACGGTACGTTACTTTTCTGACCAGAATTATGTAGGCATTGATTCTTTTAAATATGAACTTCAGAGTAATCTGTGTGGAAGTAGCAGCATTGCCACGGTTTATATCAATATAGGTGAAAATACAAATTGTGATTTTATACCAAATATTATTACTCCAAATGAAGATGGCTATAATGATGAGTTTATAATTCCATGTATTCCGAATTATCCAGATAATTATGTTCAGATCTTCAATATATGGGGGGATAAGGTCTTTGAAGCAACTGGTTATGAGAACAATTGGAGTGGTGATATGCTGCCGACCGGGACCTATTATTATATTATTCAGTATTCGCCGAGTTCACAAGAGCTAATAGGATTTTTACATATTCAACGTTAATGCTAGAACCTATGAAAAAGATACTTACAATAGTTTTTTGTTTGATTTGTTTTGGATCCTTTGCGCAGCAGGAGGTTTTAACATCAAATTTCATGATGAATAAACTGTTTTATAATCCTGGCTTTGTCGTTGAAGAGAAGTCCCCGGTGTTAGTTGCTCAGGTTCGGTCACAATGGCTAGGTGTGGACGGAGCGCCTAATCTTCAGAAGGCTAGTTTTTCAATGCCTTTTTTGAATAACAGAGTTGGTGGAGGATTGACGATAAGTAATTTCAAAGCCGGTATTACTTCAGAACAAACGGTTAGCGCTATTTATGGTTATAGACTGCGTTTGGGGAGAGGTAGTTCAATGCTTATGGGAATGAATGTGGATTTGAATTCTTATGGAGTTGATTATAGTGATGAACGATTAGTTTCTATTCATTCATTAGAAGAAGACCTTAGTATTCCAATTGGATTTCAAAGTAAATTCCTCTTTAATGTAGGCTTGGGAGCCTATTTCAGTTCTGAGAAATTCTATTTGGGATTCTCAATCCCTGGGATGATAGAGGAAAACATTGAATTTGTTCCTGAGGAGGTCGGCCAAAGTATTGGTGTAAGGCATTTTTATTTTATGGGAGGTGGAGATATCGAACTAAAGAAGGGAAATGCTCTACAGCCAAATCTTTTGATTCGGTATGTATCGGAGTCATATTTAAATCTGGAATTCAACCTAATGTACAACATTGAAGATAAACTCTATATGGGTGCTACTTACAGAAACGGTGGTAGAAACTTTGGTGTTATTGAATCAGCAAACTTAATCATAGGGACTTATCTATCGCCAAAGACCTTATTGGCTTTTAGCTATGATATTACCCTTAGTTCTATTAGTACTTATAGTGCAGGTTCTTTTGAGATTATGATTAAATATCGAGCACTCAAGAAAGGAAGTAAACGTATAGGTAACCCTAGATATATGTAGATTAAATATCAAGGACAAGGTAATTTTTTTTGTTTTTTGTATTTCAATTGTGATTTGTTGCGTTATATAAAATTATATATAACTATATTATAGTAATCAGTGAAGTTCAAAATCAATCTAAATGAAAAAAAATTTCGAAATCTATAGATTTGGCTTATGCCTAGGTATGTTGGTTCTTTTGAGTGCAAATATTTACGCTCAGGAAAACAAAGTGAAATCCAAGACTTCTGAGGATAAATATGACAAACCCAGTCATTGGAATCAAGTTAAGCTTGATAATACTGCCGCTATAAATTCTGAACGCATAGATTTTTCTCCCGCCTTTTACAGGAATGGAATTGTATTTGTCTCTTCTAGAAAGAAATGGGGGGATGTCGATCGATCTATTGATGAAACATTTTTTGACCTATATTATAGTGATTTAGATGGTCTAAATCGTCCAACAGAGCCTACGAACTTCTCCAGAACAATCAATACAGACCTGCATGAAGGGCCTTGTTCGTTTAATATAACTGGGGATGTGATTTTTTTCACACGAAATAATTATAAGGACGGAAAACAGTATACGGATACTTCTGGAAAAGTTGGTACTAAGATATATAGAGCGAAAAAGGGGGAATACGATTGGGAGGATATTGAAGAATTGTCATTTAATTCAGATGAATATTCTTGTCAGCATCCAAGTCTATCTTCGGACGGTAAGCGCTTATATTTTTCTTCAAATATGCCTGGAGGTAGAGGGGGCTATGATCTATATTTTGTCGAATGGACAAAAAATGGTTGGTCGTCTCCGGTAAATCTTGGTCCGGAGGTCAATACAAAATTCAATGAAGCTTTTCCTTTTACCCATGATTCTGGCTTTCTTTTTTATGCCTCGGATAATAAAAAAAGTATGGGAGGTTTGGACAATTTTATGGTCGATCTCGAAAGTGAGGATAGTTGGAAATCTATTGCCCTCGGAACGCCATTCAATTCTTCAATGGATGATTTTGGAATGCTAATTAGCGAAGAGGGAGATTTTGGGTTCTTTACCTCAAATAGAAGTGAAAGCATGGGGAAAGACGATATTTACAGTTTCTCTTTCGAAGGCGGTATACCGTTTATCAAAGAAAAAGTGGAAGTTCCATCTGTAGTGCTAGTGTTTGATGTTGAAGATAAATCTTTTATCAACAATGCAGAGATACGATCCTTTTTGTTGAAATCAGATGGTGGATTTGAGGATGCAGCTGTATATGAGGTGGCTCTTGATAATTCTGCAGACGAAAAACTTAACTTCGAGCTACTTAAAAAGGAGCTTTTTTCTGTGGGAGAACCAGATGAATTCACCGGGAAAGATGGAAAAGCATATTTACCCTTGGTGCAGAGTAAAGATTATATACTAAGTGTAATGGCAGAAGGATATGATCCTGTTGAAATACCTATAGAGGACTTGTTTGTTTCTAAGAATGTCCAGCGGGAGATCGTTGTTCCAATGAAAAAGACAGATTGCGTATCTGTTGCGGCTTATGTAAAGGATAAACAAAGTGGACGGGTACTTGAGGGTATACAAGTTGAAGTGTTGGATGAGACAGAACGCAAGAAAAAAATAGTATACTCTGATGCTGATGGAAGGGTGGAGTTGTGTCTTAGAAAGTTATATAAGTATAGCTTGAAAACACTTGCTGCAGATTATAAAACCGCTGAGATGTCTTTGGCTCCCTTGAGTTCAGAGGAACCTGATATCGCAAAGCTGGATATCCTTTTTGAGTTGGAAAAATCTAATACTGAATTTCTTGTAGAGTCCCTTAAAGAAGGGGTAACTATTGTACTTGAGAATATCTATTATGATTTTGATAAGTCTGCAATTCGCACAGGGGATGCCCTTGAACTGGATGCTCTAGCTACTATTTTAAAAGCATATCCTAGTATAGAAATCGATCTAATTGCTCACACGGATTCGAGGGGAAAGAAGGACTATAATCTTTTTCTTTCAGAAGAACGAGCTGTTTCGGCAAAGAATTATCTTATTGCCAAAGGGATAGATGATAATAGGGTACGAGCAGTAGGAAAAGGAGAGGAAGTACTCAGAAATTCATGTTCGGATGGTGTTAATTGTTCGGATGTCGAACACCAATATAACCGTCGAACTGAAGTAATTATTCGGAAAATGGACGAAGAGTCCACTCTCCGATTTGTGAAAAATAATAAATAGGGCAAGTTTTTTTAAATCTGTTCAGTCAATTACAGTGTTATTTGAATTTATAAGATAATTTTGCAAGTAGTACCATGAAAAGACTTGACACACTATGAGTTACCTGATTTGCCGATTTTTGAAAATCGGAACTGTTCTTGCAGTATTATTCTTGAATATTACCGATTTAAAAGCTATAAATCTGGTAAACGACTACAGCATGAGTTTAGATACAACTGAGGTTGATTCCCTGCTGTTTTTTTGTGACGACACGATTTCAATTTTCGGTGAAACGTTCTCAGAACCCGGCATCTATGAAGTTTTTCAAGAGGGTCCTGCTGATATGGACACCTTGTATATTTTAGAGTTGGTTGAGTCGGGCTTAGCTGGGTTTTCAGTAAGCCCATCAGACACAACAGTTTGTTTTGGTGAATCTGTTGCCTGTGTTTTATTGGATTCAGGTGGAGACACGCTAAGCTCTGCGAGTTCAATAAATTGGTATGAATCGTCTTGGTTTGATTGTGATACCTGTTTTGCGACTAGTTTTCAAGGCTTGGATACAATGGAATATTCGGTTGAATTTTTGGATGCAAATGGTTGTTTACAAAGCCTTTCAGGTACCTATATTTCAGAAAGAGATTCAGATTGTTTTTTAGATCGTGTTTCTGTTCCTAATGCTTTTAGGCCGAATAGTGTTGTGGATGATGCCAATAAAACGTTTGGGCCTATTTATTTTAAGAGTGCCCAGAAGTTAGAAAGAATGAGCATTTATAATCGTTGGGGTGAGCTTGTATTTGAGACAGGATTTGGAGATACTGATCGTGGCGTTTGGGATGGAAATATAAACCTAAGGAATGGAGGAATTGCTCCTGCTCCTATGGATGTTTACTATTACGATTTAGTTGTATTTTGTCCCTCGGTAAATAAAAATCGAGCATTTAGGGGCGAGTTAATGTTAATACGATAAAAAAAGGGGCAAACTAATTTGCCCCTTTTTTTATTCCCATTTAAAGGTATAAAACAAGGAATCTAGGTCCTGTTTTACAAAGTCTAACATAGGCCTTAGTGAATCTGGTTTAGACTGTGAATCGAAGTAGAGTGAACCTCTGAAAAAATGATTCTGTGCCTCATCAGTCAGATAGAATTGATAATGAGAAGCAACAGGGCCTTCTACCTCAAAAGCTATACCTCGAGCACCATAATCGTTCTGAAGAAGAATTTCATCAATATATGTGGCTCTTTTGTTGTGTTGGGATGTAATCTTAAAGGCATCTTCTTTAAGTTCTTTGAAGGATTTTGATTTTCCAACCTCTACATAGTTACAATAAATTGTACAATCAAATTCCTTTAAGTAAAGATTAAACCAACATTCATTATCTGGTTTGAGATCAAAGTAAGTACTGTCTTGCTGAACTTCAAAATATGCAGGCATTCTAAATGAAAAGTTACAGTATGAAGTATTGAAGTCCGTGAAAGCCCTATCTGGATAATTGATTTTGGGGTAAGACCTAGGTTTGGGATTATAGATCGTACTGTCGGTACATGCAAAGAGCAGGGTACAAATTGTTAGGATTCCAAAGAAACTATTTCTCATTATGTTCTGGTGATTTTTACTTCTTTAATTCTTTTCTTGTCAACGGATATGACTTTAAATATGAACGACTTGAATCGGAATTCCGTATTGATAGTTGGAATTGACTTTGCTATTTCTAAAAGTAGCCCTGCTATAGAGTCTGCCTCTCCACGAATCGCTTCAAAGTAATTGCTTTCGATGTCTAATATCTTGTAAATATCATTCAACAATGTTTTCCCTTCAAAGATGAAATTATCTTTATCTAGGCGTTGGTAAACTAATTCCACCTCATCGTCAAATTCATCTTTTATGTCTCCAATAACTTCCTCGAGGATATCCTCTAAGGTAACTATCCCTAGTGTACCACCGTATTCGTCTACTACTACAGCAAGGTGCATTCTTGAACTTTGGAATTCCTTTAACATGACATTTATCTTCTTTGCCTCTGGCGCAAAAATGATATTGTCTCGAATAAGGTTTTGCCAATTGAAAGTCTTAGTCTCATTCAAGTATGGGAGAAGATCTTTAGCGTAAAGGATACCAGTGATTCTATCAAAATCTTCTTCAAATACGGGCATACGGGAGTAGCCACTATCTTTGACAATTGTTAGTATTTCACTAAAGTCCATCTCTTTGTCAATAGCTATGACATCTACCCGAGCTGTCATGATCTGTTTAACCATTACATCTCCAAACGATACGATACGTTTAAGAATGTCTATCTCGGAATTCTCTGTAGTGTCATCTACTACTGTGAGTTCTATGGCTTGTCCAATTTCTGCTCTTGATGGAGAGTTTGAGTCTGTTTTTCTTTCTAATCTTCGCTCGATTAGATTTGATCCTTTTACGAGGAAGGAAGCAAGTGGTTTAAAGGCTCTTAACATCAAGATAAGTGGACGAGCCATAAACTTTGCCAATTTCATTTTATTGACCTGTGCATATACTTTTGGAGTAATCTCTCCGAAGAGCACTAATATAAAGGTAACTCCTATTACAGTTACTGAGTTTGATAGAAGGCTTTGATAGCTAGAAACTTCCATTAGCCCCAATCGTTCATTCAGTAGTTGTGCCGAATTGAAAAAAGCATTATTGCCCAGACTCATTTCTACGATGAGGTCGGATATTAGAACAATCGCAATGTTGATAAAATTGTTTGCTATTAGTATAGTAGCAAGCAAGGATCTTGGGGCCTCTTTTAATTTTAGGATTGCTTTTGCCTGTCTAGATTCTTCATTTTCGAGAAGGGCAAATTCATTATGTCCTAAAGAAAAAAAGGCAACTTCTGAGCCAGAAACGAGTGCAGAACCAATGATCAACACAATTAATAGTGCGATGTACATTATTAGGAGTGAACTATCGACATTCTGAATGTCTTGCCCACTTTGATAAAAGAGGAAGCAAAATTTATTGAAAAAGTAACTGGAAGGAAGGTCTAAGTCCAAGAAGAATATCTTTAATTAATAATGATAAGTTCAATATAGGTATAAAATTAAGAATGAAACTGTTGAATAGCTAGATAATTATATGAAAAATGTCAACGGTATACAAAAAAGGGCAGCTGTGAGGCTGCCCTTTTTTGTTTAGAATGGTAAATCGTCACTCATTTCTTCATTAGAGGATGAGTTCTCAGTCTGTGGCGTATTACTTATTGCGCCAGCGGAAGATTCTTGCATTCCTGGGTTGTTGCCCATTTCTACTGCATCCCTTTTGTTTACAATTCTTAAGTAATTGGCAACGACATCAGTAGAATATCTTTCTTTTCCTTCTTGATCGGTCCACTTTCGAGTAGTTAGTTTTCCTTCAATATAGATTTGCATACCCTTTCTGAGCGATTTTTCAGCCCTATCGGCTAGACTTCTCCACATAGTAACTGTATGCCATTCAGTTACCTCCTTCCATTCGTTGGTGTTTTTGTCTTTATAGTTCTCCGAGGTAGCAATTCTTAACCTTGCCACACTTACACCGCTTTCGAGTGATTTTATTTCTGGGTCTGCCCCTAGATTTCCTATAAGTATTACACGATTTACCATAACATTTGATGTTTAGATTTTTTTAAAATTGGTTAAAGAAGGAAACTGCTTTGATAGATGTTCTTAGAAATAAAGTCCCTAATAACCACGGGGAAAGCAAAGTTAGCCAAATCTTTGAAGGACACGAACTGACCGCCTTCTATAGTAAAAGGAGAATTTGAGCCTTTTAGTTCTATTTTATAGAACTTTGCATGAATGATTTGATGACTTAAAGTTTGTTTACCGCCACCAATAAATGATATCTCAAACTTATCTTTAAACAAGGCTTGTTCTTCAAGCAGTAATTCCATTTGATTCAAATTTGTTTCCTGTTGAGTTTCTAGTAAAGGAAACTCAAACAAGTTTTGCCAAATATCCTTAGATATTCGTTCTACAATCTGTACAGATGCCGAATCAGTAAGTATAAGATAATTGAAGTACCTTGCTTTTTTTGAGAGTTTATTCTTTTTTCGAGGTAGGTCCCCAATTAGGTCATCTTTTTTCGCAACACAGTCTTCGGTGAAGGGGCAAGTGTTGCAAGCTGGTAGTTTTGGAGTGCAATGCTTTGCTCCAAAATTCATAATTGCTTGGTTGAAAGCTGCTGCTTTTTCTTTAGGTAAAAGTTTATTTACCTCCTCTTGAAAGTATTTTTTTCCAGCTGTAGAGTCTATGGGCAAGTGTATTCCAAAAATTCTGGAAAGGACTCTATAGACATTGCCATCCACCACAGCGTAGGGGAGATTATAGGCAAAGGAGGCAATAGCTGCTGCAGTATATACACCCACTCCTTTTAATTTCAGAATCTCTTCATACGTATCAGGAAATTTACCGCCTAGTGTTTCATGAATGTATTTGGCTGAGGCATGAAGATTTCGGGCTCTTGAATAATAGCCCAAGCCCTCCCAGTCCTTCATGATTTTATTTTCGGGTGCATTTGCAAGATCTGCAACCGTGGGATAATTACTTGTGAATTTGATATAATAAGGGGTTCCTTGTTCAACCCGTGTTTGTTGAAGTATAATTTCAGATAACCAGATGTGATAGGGATTTTTGCTTCCCTTCCATGCTAAGGGACGAGGGTTATCTTCCTGCCACCTTAATAATTTAGTGCTAAAATCCTTTGACATACCTATATATACCGAATGGAAATAATTTATTTCTGTGCTTTTCGCACTGTAAGATAAGCGATAATACTGAATATGATGTTTGGTATCCAAACTCCAAGCGTCGAAGGAACATTTTCGCTATTTGCAAAGGTAACAGAGAACTTAGACATCAATATCATTGCAGCACCTATGGAAATTCCAAGTGCAAGGTGCAGTCCGGTTCCGCCGCGTACTTTTCGGGAGGCAATGGATACTCCAAGAATACACAACAATAGCATACTTACTGACTCGGCTGTACGTCTTGTGCGTTCAACCAAGTAGGCTTTTGAACCTCCAAGGCCTCGATTTTTTTCACGTTCAATGAAGTTGTTCATATCCGGTGTTGTAACCATTTCTTTCTGATTGATATATCGCACAAAATCAGATGGATGCATATTGACTATTGTGTCCATTGATCGACCTCTTCCGAATTCTATCGCTTCATTGTTTCCATTGAATGTATGAATCACATAGTCGTGAATTTTCCAGCGATTAGGGTCTTCAAGAAAACTAACTTTTTTGGCTTGGAGTAAATAGGTTAGTTGCAAGTCTTCATATCGTGTAAGTCTGAATGTCCTTCCCGTAGAGTCTCGTTTGTTGTAATTTCTGATGTATATTTTTTCATCTGGACTGGTATACATTTGAATGTCTCTTGTTTTTCCTTTGTCATTTTGCTCGTATATATAGCTGTTCTCAAAGTTCAAACGTGTTTGATTGGACAGAGGAAGTGCATAATGATTAGCAAATAAGTGAAGGGCGGTAAAAACACCTGTCACAACGAGATAGCTTGAAAGAAATCTTCTAAAAGGGACGCCTGCATTTAGAATGGAAATAATCTCAGACTGGTAGGCCATTCTTGATGTAAAGAATATAATTGCAATAAGTAAGAACATCGGCCAAAGCAGCATATTGATCCAGAATACAAAGTTTATGTAGTATTCAGAGAATATAACAGTGGCAGAAAGATCGTGCTCAATAAACTTGTCAACTTTGTTGATATAATCTATCGACATAGCTATTAAGGTAAAAATGAGGCAAACGAAAAAGAACGTTTGCACAAATTTCTTTCCTATATACAAGTCTAGTTTTTTAATCCGCATGCGTTACAATCTTCTCGTAATCTTAGGCATTATTGCATCTTTCCATACGCTAAACGTACCCTCTAAAATATGCTTTCTTGCTTCTTTAACCAACCAAAGATAGAATGAAAGGTTGTGCATAGATGTAATTTGGGCACCTAGGCTCTCTTTTGCAGCAAACAAATGACGCACATATGCCTTTGTATGCTCCCTAGAAGTGGCAGAAGTACTGTTCGGATCTAGAGGTTCATGAACATCTTTCCATTTGGCGTTCTTTATATTTATAATGCCTTCTGAGGTGTAAATTAGACCGTGTCTTGCGTTTCTGGTTGGAAGAACACAGTCAAACATATCGATACCAAGACCAATGCACTCTAAAATATTGGCAGGTGTTCCTACTCCCATCAGATATCTGGGTTTATCTTTTGGAAGGATCTGACAGACATGGTCAGTCATTTCGTACATTTCTTCTGCGGGCTCTCCGACACTTAATCCTCCGATTGCATTAGCTTGTTGATCCATAGAGGCTATAAATTCTGCAGATTTTGCTCTAAGGTCTTTAAATACTGAACCTTGGACGATTGGGAAAAGCGTTTGCTCATAATCGTAGATTGGTTTTGTATTGTTTACATGCTCCACACATCGTTTTAACCAACGGTGTGTCATTTCCATAGACTTTCGGGCATATTCATAGGTGCATGGATAGGGTGTACATTCATCAAAGGCCATTATGATATCAGCACCTATACTGCGTTGGATGTCCATCGCGATTTCTGGTGTGAAGAAGTGCTTTGATCCATCGATGTGTGATCGAAAGGTAACACCTTCTTCGGTGATTTTACGCCTTTGGCTTAGGGAGTATACTTGAAAACCTCCACTATCTGTAAGTATAGGTCGATCCCAGTTTATGAACTTATGAAGTCCACCTGCATTTTCTAGGATCTTAGTTCCAGGTTTTAAGTATAGATGGTATGTATTTCCTAAAATGATTTGTGCTTCGATCTGCTCCTTTAGGTCTCTCTGTTGAACAGTTTTGACTGTTCCTATAGTGCCAACGGGCATGAAAATAGGTGTTTCTATTTCGCCATGATCTGTCTTAATGACTCCTGCACGGGCACTACTCTTCTCGTCTTTTGAAATTAGCTTGAAATCCAGAACTTTTAGTTTTAGTTTAAAAGGATTACAAAGGTAATAAAGAATTGAATAAAAGAATATTTCACCAGGAGAGACCTAATTTAAACACGATTCCGGTGTCTGTCTAGGTTCATAAGTATACCCATAAGCATAGAAAAACCTAATAGAGAAGAACCTCCTTTGCTTATAAAAGGTAGTGGAATCCCTATGACTGGAGCAAGTCCCATGGTCATTCCAATGTTGATAAAGAAGTGAATAAAAAGTATGCAGGCAACTCCATAGGCAAAGACTCTTGAAAATGAATTTTTCTGTCTTTCTGCTAATTTGATAATTCTCAAGATTAGTAGAATGAACAATATTATGATGCCTGAAGAACCAATGAATCCCTGCTCCTCTCCTATTGTACAAAAAATAAAGTCTGTACTTTGTTCAGGCACATGATTGCCAGCAGTAAGATCACCATGAAAAATACCTTTACCCTTAACACCTCCAGAACCTATGGCCAATTTGGATTGGTTTAGATTGTAAAGTGAGCCTTGAGGATCGCATTGAGAAGGATTAAGCCAAACATTAATTCGATCTTTTTGGTGTGGTTTTAAATTCTCGAAAGAGAAGTCTGCCAAATAAACGACACAGGATGCAATGACTCCAGCAAAAAGGGTGATGAGTGGAAGTCGAATTCCTTTCTTACTGAAATGGCCAATGCTTAGAATAAGAAAGACAATAAGCATTCCATACAAATAGAAGACCATTTGATTGTTAAAAAGAAAATAAACTACAGTGATGATGGCTATTATAAGGAGGAACCATATGTTCCTTTTATTTTGCTGACTGGCTAGGAAAAAGGAGGCTGCTATTGAGATTATAGCAATGATGCTCATTGCTTCAAATCGAAGGCCAAGGATAAGTAATATAAGCGTTATAACCCCTGTTATTAAATAATTAGCTGGGAATCCTTCTCTGTATAAAACAATGAAAAAAGCAAAGAAAACTAGTGCAGATCCTGCATCTGGTTGCATTAATATTATCAACATTGGAAATAAGAAGAGCCCAATAGATATTGCTTGGGTTTTTACATTTTTTAAGGATATAGAATAAGATCCTAGGTAGCCAGCTAGGGCAAGATTAGTAAATACTTTTGCTAGCTCAGACGGTTGGAGGGAGAAGGAAGCAATTCTATACCATGATTTAGCTCCTTTTATCTCTACTCCAAAGACTAGCACACCTATTAATAGAATAATCCCTAAAGCATATAAAGGATAGGCAAGGTTGATCCAAAATTTTCGATCTAGCGCTGCACAGACAAAAAAGATTGCTGAACTTATAAGGATCCAAATACTTTGTGATCGAACGGTATTGTTACTAAATATATCCGAGAAGGAATTTAGATCAATCTGGTCTGCTTCAACAGATAGGATCATAAGCCAGCCTACTAAGACTAATCCAAAGTAAAGCGAAACGCTTATTAAGTCGATCTTTTTTCCTATAGCATTAGCCATATATACTTTGACTAAAATTTAGTTGAGAAATGTAGTTTTCTTTAGATTACTTGATTTTTTGCAGATTGCTGACGGAAATTCCTCTTGTACCATATGTAGCACACGCACAGCATCTTCTCTTTTCAGGAAAGCTCCAACATTGATTTTATAATATGGCCTTTCGTGAACCCAGTCAGAGTCAAGGGACGGAAATAAACTTTCAAATTTATTCATCTGATATTCCAATTCAGTTCGATCTACTGTCGAAAGTAATTGAATTTGCCAGCCCCTTTGTATTTCTGTTCGTTGATTAACATCTAGAACTTCTGCAAGGAAGGCCTCTACTTTAGGTTCGTATTTGATGGTGTAATCCACTTTGCTATTGCTTTGAGCAATAAGGTTTTGTCCACTCAGGACTAGTATTAGGGCGACAATAGCAGTGTTAGTATTTAACATCTTTTAAAATATTTATGTCCTTAAACTGGTTTAGCTTAGGACTATTAAATATATAACAAAGGGGACTAATTTTATAGAAATAGTCCCCCAATATATTTTAAGTAATATTCTATTTATATAAGCTTAAGACATGATGATGAGCCTATTCTTTCAGCTCCTGCTTCAATTAAAGCGTAGGCATCTTGTTTATTTTTAATCCCTCCAGAAGCTTTGATTTTTATTTCCTTAGGTAGAAGGCTTCTCAAACGTTGAATAATTTCTGGATTTGCGCCAGTACCTAAAACGCCAGTAGAGTTTTTGACAAAGTTTACTTCACTTTCGATGCAATAGTCACAAATTCTTGCTAACTCTTCTTCAGTTAGTAAACTCTCTTCAATGATAAGTTTAATACTCTTTCCTCTCATACTAACGCTTCTTGCCATTGTTTCAATGTCATTTCTGACAAAAGAGTAATCTTTCGACTTTAATGCCGATAAGTTGATAAGGGCATCTATTTCATCAGCTCCATGATCAATAGCCCATTTTATCTCAGCTGCTTTTGATACAGTTGGACTATAGCCGTAGGGGTAGCCAATCGCAATCGCAAGCTTTACTTGGGATTCTTTTAGCAATTTGGATGCAAAGGATGTGAAGTAAGGACTAACACAAATAGCAGCAAACTGATTTTCAATAGCCTCTTCACATAGCGTTTTAATGTCATCGGTAGATGCAGTAGGGCTTAGTAAAGTATGATCTAAGTATTTATTTATATCCATATATCTTTAAGAGTATTAAGCATTATAAATGCAAACACAAATAAAATGCTTGTAGTTCGGTAAGTAAAGTTTATTGCAGACAAAGGGGGCTATTAAATTTAAAAAAGAGGGAAAAATGATATTTCCCTCTTTTTAAAAGACTTATGTCATCTATTAGCCATGACATTGTTTATATTTTTTGCCACTTCCACATGGACATGGTTCATTCCGACCAACTTTTTTATCTTCTCGCTTGACGGTGGCTGGTTTAGATTGTCTTTGTCCGGCAGACATTGCAGCTCGCCTTTGAGCAATCTCTTCAGGACTTTTATTAGTCTCACCCATATTAACTCTTTCTTGCTTAGCTTCTGTTAATTTGGAGCCATCAGCAAAAAGGATTGTACCTTTCGAAAGATAAGAAGTAACATCTTCATTAATAGAAAGAATAAGGTTCTCAAATTGCTTATAAGCACCTAGTTTATATTCTACTAAAGGATCTTTTTGAGCAAAAGATGCAGCCCTTGATGTTTCTTTTAATTCATCCATAGAGCGCAAGTGTTCTTTCCATTTGTTGTCCAGTATTGAAAGGGTAATAGTCTTCTCAATATCTTTTACGATGGACTTTCCACCTGTGTCAACTGCTGATTCTAAATCAGCAGAAACTTGTATTTTTTTGTTGCTTCCGTCTGTGAACGGAATAGCAATACGCTTATATCTGTTTCCTTGAGCCTCAAAAACACTTTTGGCTTGTGGGTATACAGCATCTATAATCATCTGCTCTTTCCTTTCTAGGAAAGCACTAAATTGACTGTCAAATTCTTCAATCAGTTCGTCTGTTGAACTGTTTGTAAATGTTTCTTCACTGATGTCTGGCGTAAAACCCATAAAGGTTAATGCCGATTGTTTGAAATCTATATAATTATTTTGGCCTTTATGAATTTCAACGATATTTGATGATATCGAATTAAACATATTGTTCAGGTCAATTGCTAAACGCTCACCAGAAAGTGCGTTGTTACGTTTTGAATATATTGCCGAACGCTGAATATTCATTACATCATCGTATTCAAGTAATCTTTTACGAATACCGAAGTTGTTCTCTTCTACTCGCTTTTGGGCTTTTTCAATTGATCTAGTAACCATACTGTGTTCTAGTACATCACCTTCTTGATGTCCAAGCGAGTCCATATATTTTATAAGTCTTTCGGACTGGAATTTACGCATTAACTCATCCTCAAGTGCAACGTAGAATTGAGATGAACCTGGGTCTCCCTGACGTCCTGAACGTCCACGAAGCTGTCTGTCAACACGTCTAGAATCGTGGCGTTCTGTACCAATAATTGCCAAACCACCTGCGTCTTTAACCGCCTGGCTTAGTTTAATATCTGTACCACGACCTGCCATGTTTGTTGCTATGGTTACTTTCCCTGGGTTACCCGCTTCTGCAATGATTTCAGCTTCTCGTTGATGTTGTCTTGCATTAAGGACATTATGGTTTAGACCTTTAAGCTTAAGAAGTTTACTTAAGCGTTCAGACATATCCACAGTAGTAGTACCTACAAGCACAGGTCTTCCGGCTTCACTATATTTTATAATATCATTAATTACAGCGTTGACCTTTTCGCGTTCAGTCTTGAAAACCAAATCATTCCTATCAGCCCTAGCAATAGGTCTATTGGTAGGGATGACTACAACATCTAGTTTATAGATTTCCCAGAACTCGCCTGCTTCTGTCTCTGCCGTTCCGGTCATACCAGATAGCTTATGATACATCCTGAAGTAATTCTGCAGGGTAATGGTAGCATAAGTCTGGGTGATATTTCCAATTTTTACATTTTCTTTAGCCTCTAGCGCTTGGTGAAGACCATCTGAATATCTTCGACCTTCCATCACACGACCTGTAGATTCGTCAATTATTTTTACTTCGGAATTTTGCACATCATACTCTATACCTTTATCAAAAAGTGTATAGGCTTTAACCAATTGGTTGATAGCGTGAAGTCTTCTTGTTTTGATCGTATATTCTTGAGCAAGTTCAGTTTTTTGAACTTCTTTTTGCTGATCATCTATGTCTGTCAAAGATTCTATGCTCATCATTTCACCAGCTAAATCTGGTATGATAAAGAAATCAGTTGTTGCATTTCCTGTAGAGAGAAACTCAATTCCTTTATCAGTAAGATCAACATTCCTGTTTGCTTCGCTAATAGTGAAAAGAAGTGGTTCATCAACAAGATGCATTCTTTTTTCTTTTTCAGCCATGTAGTGATTCTCTGCTTTTTGCAGGATTGTACGAACCCCTTCTTCACTTTTGAACTTGATCAGTGGTCTGTGTTTAGGGTGTGCACGGTGTGCTCTAAGTATTGCCATACCCATTTGACCTTCCTCAACTCCCTCAACTCCTTCTTTAAAGAGTTTTTTAGCCTCTGAGAGGTATTGGGCCGCAAGTTTCTTTTGCTCAGCAATTAAGCGTTCAACTGAGCCTTTTAGATTGGTATACTCTTGAATCTCATTGTTTTGAGGAACGGGACCAGAGATGATCAACGGCGTTCTCGCATCGTCTATAAGAACAGAATCGACCTCATCAATCATAGCGAAATGGTGTTTCTTCTGCACCTTTTCCGCCATGGAAGTCACCATGTTATCTCTTAGGTAGTCAAATCCAAATTCGTTATTTGTACCGTAGATCACATCGCAGCCATAGGCTTCTATTCTTTCAGCTGAGTGCGGTCTATATTTGTCAATACAATCAACTGTTAGGTAAAGGAATTCAAGTAGTGGTCCTATCCACTCACTATCCCTTCTTGCTAGATAATCATTAACTGTTACAACATGCACGCCATAACCAGAAAGGCCATTTAGATAGGCTGGCAAGGTTGCAACTAGCGTCTTACCTTCACCTGTTTGCATCTCAGCGATTATTCCATCGTGAAGTACCATACCTCCAATAAGCTGGACATCGTAGTGAATCATATTCCACTCTATATCTCCTCCAGCGGCTTTCCATTTGTTGGCAAATGTTGCCTTATCTCCAGTGATATTGATGTATGTCTTACCTGCTTTTGCAGCTAACTCTCTGTCGTGTTCTGTTGCTGTTACACTTAAGTTCTTATCTTCTGTAAATCTTCTAGCGGCTTCTTTTACTACTGCAAAGGCTTTTGGTCTTATGTCTAGCAATACTTCTTCCAATAAGAGATCTCTTGTTTTGATCAGCTCATCAACTTCTTTGAAAAGCTCTTCCTTCTCTAGTATATCCTCAGTTTCTATTGCTTGTGTTCGAAGTCCCTCTATTTGCGATTCAACATCTTTGAGGTGTTCTTTAATCTGAGATCTGAAAATATTGGTCTGTTCACGTAGTTCATCATTGCTAAGAGTTCTAAGTTTTTCAAACTCAGTATTAATTTCCTCAACAATAGGCTGAAACTTCTTTCTGTCTCGATCACTTTTGGTGCCAAATATTTTTTTAATTACGCCAAACATATATAAGTGCTTTGTATTCTGAATAATCTGGGCTAAAATAGCCATAGGGAGTGTAAAGATACATATTATTGTGCGTGCACAATAATTATTAAGTATTAATAAACTACCTCGTCAAAAACTTATAATTCATAAATTGTTCCAAAATAAAATAATTGCCATGCTGTCATGGTTTCTATAAAAATTAGATTATGCTAAATCGTCTATTGGTAGTTTTTGGGCTTCTTGTTTTTTGGGCTTCTTGTTCCAATAATTCCGGTATAAATTATCAAGATCAAGAAAATTACTATTTGCCTCTTGATCAGCTAAAGCAATCAGCCCTTTTGATGGAATATAGATATTTAGACACTGGAGATGCTCCTTTTTATTGGTTGTATAACCTTGAGGTTAGTGACGAAACAGTAGTTTTACTATTAGGACAGCAATTGGATGTGTATGGTGAACTATTGGCAGAGACTCAGGAATTATTAGTAGAAAATGGGGTGGTGTTGAAATCTCAAAGTATTATAGAGCGCGATACTCAGCAATTAGAATGGGTTAAAACGGAGTTTGACATATTGTCAGATGACCTTTTCTTGTTTGGTGATTGGGCTACTTCCTCTAAAGTTTCCAGTAAAATTTCTTTTGATTCCAAGATCTACCAAGGGCAAAAGACTACGATAAGCAAAGAACGTCAGTTCCTTGGTGACACAACGATTGTTTTTCAGGATAAAAGCTATGCTGCAAAACAAATTTCTGTCAATGAATGGTATGATATTGAAGAGGTAGGTCATTTGGAATTTGGGGTGTATGGCATAGAGGTTTATGCTTTGGGTCTAGGTTTGGTTTATGTAAGAAAATTTACAGAATCAGGACAACGTATTGAATACTACTTACATAAGTGCGAAATTGTAGATAATGAGTAAGTATATTTTTTTAATTTTTGGTCTTTTAAGCTGGGGTATATGTTGTGCTCAAGATCCTGTTGATATAAAATGTTTCGCAGAAGATGCGTTGTATTGGGAATATGTAGACAATATGCCTTGTGTATTTGTTGAACATGAAATTTTCTATTCTTCAGATATTGATGGACCCTATCAAAGCGCTGGTCTAGTAACTGATCCTACTCAAGAATTTTTTGATTTTATCAATCTTCCTTTAGGTGAGGTGTTTTTCTATTTATCATCAACTTATGATTGTGGGATAAGCACTGTTGTTGATTCCGACACTATAAGTTCACTGCCACCTGATTTGGTAGAGATTAGTTTTTTAGATGTAAATGAACTTGGGATATCGATAAACTGGAATGACCTATTGAATGATATAAATGACCACGGCTATGTTATCTATCGATCTACTCCAAGTGGTGTCAACCCTATAGCTACAGTGTATAACGTAAATGAATATTTTGATACTAGCATAGCTCCTATTACTCAAGCTGAATCCTATTATGTTTTAGCTCTAGATGATTGTGGAAATCTATCTATATTCGATACACCACAATCATCTATGTTTTTAAAGGCTGATTTTAACTACTGTATTAACGCATTCAATCTAAGCTGGTATTTGATGGAGGATGCTGAAATTGTACTTGATTCATTAAAATTAAATGTGGTACATGAGAGCGGTTTTTCAGATTTGATTTCTATTGACTTAGCATCAGGTGGTATTCCTTATGAGGTTTTAAATGGATCAGGAGAATATTGTTTCGAATTATTTGCCTACTATTCTTCTGGTGATATTGCAACCTCTAATGAGATTTGTGAATTTATAAATGTTCCTCCTCAGTTAGAATCTTATCAGATTTTAAATGTTTCTGTGTCTGGAAACTCAACTATAGTTGATTGGTTAATATTTGATGAACAGGCTTTAGTGCAGTCAGAGCTCGTAGGCTATGATTATTTGGGGAATGAATTAGTATCTGCAGGTTTATCACCTTACTCTATTGGAGACAATTGGTATACGGAGGATGTGGGAATTTCGTCTGGTTTAGTTTTTTATGAGATGAACTTTAGAAACACCTGTGACTCTATGTTTCGAACCGAGCTCTTTAGTAATCTCTATCTAGAGATGGAGTCTACAGGTACAGATATGCTTCTATTTAATTGGGATAATTCGTATCCTAATTATGTTACTCCAGAAGAATATTCACTTTATAAAGTCACTTTAGATGGCGATGTTCTAATAGCTTCTTTTGATTCAATGACCTCTTCTGCAGTATATGAATTGGATTCAGACGATGTTCGCTCTTCAGGACTTGAGTTTGAGATTCGAAGAACTGCAAAAGTTGAGACCAGTTCTTTTGGTCAAATTGAGATTGTTTCAGTATCAAACAGGCTTGAATATACCCCAGGACTTAGAATAGTCCTTCCAAACGCACTAAGTCCAAGTGGTAAAAATGATGAGTTTAAACCTGTATTGGTTAGCGGGGTGGTTGAATCTTACATTATGGAGATATATGATCGATACGGAAAGAAGCTTTTTGAATCCACTGAATTTTCAGAAGGTTGGAAAGGAAAGAGGGGTTTGGATTATTTTCCTGCGGGATCCTACCAATATACTATAAAGGTCTATGATGTACAAGGTGTTGAATATGAGTATGCTGGTATGGTTGCGCTGGTAAGGTAGCAGCTATAAGGCCTTATTTTTTTTAAAAAAAACAAAGTACTGTGGAATAATAATGTAATGTTTTATATATTTGCCTCGCTTCCTAAAGCATGGTCGGGTGGCCGAGTGGCTAGGCAGTGGTCTGCAAAACCTCGTACGGCGGTTCAAATCCGCTCCCGACCTCAAATAAGTCAACTCCACGACCGGAGTTGGCTTTTTTTATGCACTTCCTTAATATTACTCTTTTATATATCTATATTAAAAAAACGCAGGTCGAAAAAAATTCGACCCGCAAAAAACCAAGTTAACATCCCTCTCGCCAAAGGTTGATGTTGAAAACAAACTTGTCAAGTATTTATGACAAGCCTAATATGGTAAATTTAAGTTAAAATATTTAAATTGAAAATTGTTATTCGATAAATGGTTGTCAATTGGGTTTTTTTGAAAAAGTAGAAATTCTTTTAATTGGAGTCTAAATATCATAATATTATATATCATAATTTTATATTATTTGATTCTGTTGTTGTTGTTTTAAATATCATTTAAACATAATGAATACTTTGGATGGCAAATCAAGGCTAGGGGGCGGAGTAGACAGAGATGCATTAAAAAACAGTATAGCAGAAGTTGCTAGAGACGAGGAACTGTTGCGTGCCCTTAAGGTAGATAATAAGGAATTGGTTCGATTTTTGAACAGCATGGATCAAGCTGTAATCTTGGAGCGATGTGGCTCGGGAATCCAATTTGTAAATAACTTATTTTTTTCCATTTTTAAGTTCAAGAAAACATCCAAAGACCTCCTCGGTCAATCTATCGAATCTGCCTTTACTTCTGATTTAGGTAAAAGAATACTTAAGCAAATTCCAGGACTGAATGAAACTTCCAAGCGCAAACTTAGACAAACGAAGAAAAAGCGTTTCAAGTTAGGCCATGAGTTAACTGTGCAGGTGAAATATTTTCCTGTTATAGAAGATAATCAGATGGTTTCAAGAATATGGTTATTTGAGGATGTAACCATACAAAGTTTGACGGAGTCAAATATGGCTCAGCGTGAAGAAAAATATAGAGGTATCCTCGAGAATATGGAACTTGGAATTTTAGAGGTTGATAACGATGGAATAGTCGTTCGTGCATATGATCGTTTTTGTGCGATGACTGGGTATTCTCAATCAGAATTAATGGGCAGAGATGCACTTGAAATTTTGGTGCCCCACGAGCAAAGACATATTCTAATGCAACAGACTTCAGATAGAGCCATGGGGAAGGCCGATGTGTACGAAGTTCAAATTATTAAGAAGAGTGGAGAGAAAATTTGGGTTCTGATAAGTGGAGCGCCCATATTTGATTCAAATCAAGAAATAGTAGGGACTATTGGACTACATTACGATATAACAAGTCGTAAGAAGTCCATGTCGGAATTAAAATGGGCTAAATCTCAGGCAGAGGCAGCGAAAGAAGCTGAAAAACAATTCTTAGCCAATGTCAGTCATGAAATGCGTACACCATTGAATGCAATACTAGGTATGACAAGTCTTTTAAAAGGGACAGAACTTACGGAAGAACAATCAGAGTATTTGGAGATGTTAGATAGTTCTTCAAATATGTTACATTCCCTAATCACTGATATCCTTGATATTTCAAAGATTGATGCTGGAGAGGTTAAGATTAATAAAGAGCCGTTTAACCTTATTTCGGTTCTGAATGTAATCGTTCGAACATTCTCCATCCGCATGGAGCATCAGCCAGTAACAATTGAATTTGTTCATAATGAAAGTGATAACCTGTGGGTCAATGGAGATCTTCTTCTCTTTAAACAGATATTGAATAACCTAATCGGCAACGCTTGTAAATTCACTAAAAAAGGAAGTGTATGCTGTAAGTTGTTGATTGAAAAGATTGATGAATCAAATCTTCTCATCAATATAGATATTATTGATACAGGTATTGGGATTGATAAGAGTGAGCAAGACTTGATATTTCAGAAATTTAAGCAAGGGTCTAATAATAAAGAAGAACAATACAGTGGCACTGGCCTTGGGCTTGTTATCACAAAGAAGTTAGTAGAATTACAAGATGGAGCTATAGGTGTAAGAAGTCAGGTGGGAAAGGGAAGTGTATTCAGTGTTTCCATTCCCTACGAATTGAGTAGCCAAATAAAACAGAAAGAGGAGAAATTAATAGATATCAGTCAACTCAATCAATCCACTGTTCTTATAGTTGAAGATAATTATCTCAACCAGAGGTATATAACTACCCTTATGAAGAAATGGGGCATTGATTATAAATTAGCAGAGAATGGTCTTTTAGCTGTTGAATATTCTTATCAGGAAAAATTTGACTTGATCCTAATGGATGTTAATATGCCAAAGATGGATGGATATCAAGCGAGTCGAGAAATTTTAAAATCAGATAATTTAAATCAAGAAACACCAGTGGTTGCATTGACAGCTTCGGGTCTGAAACATACAAGAACAGAGACAGAACGTGCTGGTATGTGCGATTTTCTGCTGAAACCACTTCACCCAGAAGACTTAAAGAAAGTTTTGATCAAATACTTGAAGGAAAAAGATTATATGGAAAATAACAACGAAGAATTTAAATTCGACGACTCACTTGATGTAGATTATTTAAACAGTATTTATGATGGTGATGTGGATTACGCAAAAGAAATGTTTGAAATCTTTTTTGAATCCTCTGCGGTCGAATTTCGTTCTATTGATGGCTTACTCCAAGAGCAATGCTATTCAGAAGCCAAATCTATTGTGCACAAATTGAAACCATCTTTTTCTATGGTTGGTTTGACACAAGTAGGCTTATTGATGGATGAACTAGAGAGAAAGCTTGAGGACGAGTCTCAAAATAAGTATTCAATTGCTTTATTTTCTAATATTGCCGATATGTATTTTAGCCAGGAATCTTTGTTAAGGTCCGAATTGGAAAAAATGCGCGCATTCTTAATTAAAAATTAAAACATTGAGAAGTTCCAAGTTAACATGTATGATTGTTGAGGATGATCTGATGGCCAGAAAATCCTTAGAAAAGTTATGCGAAAAATTCGATTTTTTAAACCTCAAGTGGTCTTGTGAGGACGGTAATAGTGCCTTAGAAGCACTAAAGATGGATAGTCCGGATTTGATATTTTTAGATGTGGAGATGCCGGATATGAATGGGTTTAAATTCCTCGATAAGGCGAATAACGTAAAGCAGGTAATCTTTACGACCGGCAAAAGCCAGAATGCTGCTGAAGCTTTCCGTTATAAAGCGACAGATTTTTTGGTGAAACCTATCGATAAGAAAGATTTTCAGACCGCTGTTGAAAAAGCGCTGGAGATTCATAATCTTAATTATCAATATCAGCATCATGCCAATTCAGTGTACATAAAGGAAAATGGTAAGTATATTAGGATAGCTTATGATGATATTCAGTACTTTGAAAACGAAGGAGACTATATAAAGGTCTTTATGAATAACGGATCCCATCTTTTCCATGGAACACTAAGGAATATTGCCACGAAATTAACAGATGCTCGATTCCTAAAAGTACATAGAACTTACATTGTCAACCTTGATAAGATCGTTGATATAGAAGAAAATACATTAGTTATTGGTCGAAAAGTAATTCCAATAAGTCGAGCAAATAAGCCTATTTTAATGAATCGATTAAATATACTTTAATTAAATCTAAAAAAAATGTATATGACGCTAGTTATATGCAATTTTTTGCCATTTATCGAAAACTGAGTTTATCCCTCCTTGATTTAATGCATTTTATCAAAAAATAGGGAAATGAAAAAAATTCTTGTGGCTGATGATCAGCCCATGATATTAACTGCAATAACTCGCCATCTATTAAAAGCGGGTTTTGAAGTTATTAAAGCGGAGAATGGATTACGTGCAATAAATAAATTTGATGATGAGGCACCAGATGCCGTTGTTACAGATCTTTTAATGCCACAAGCATCAGGAATAGATGTGATTACTCATGTACGTACTAAAAATCAGACAACACCTATTTTAGTCCTTTCAACTATTGGAAACGATTCCGTTATTGTAGAAGCCTTTCGATCAGGCGCTGACGATTATGTTAGAAAGCCTTTTGTTCCAAAAGACCTTGTGGAACGATTACAAAATCTATTCTAGAATTTTGTGTTAAATAAAACTAAAGTATTTTAAAATATATGAAATAGTTTATATATTTAAGTCCTTGCAGAAATACGCAAGTTTTAAAATCCAAAAACACCTTTCAACCTTACTGTCCAGTTTCAAACACGTTAATCAAGTCCGGAAATAATTTATGACTTTCAAATAATTGTTTCCCATGAATAAAAGAAAATGGTTCTTTTATAGCACACTTGTTATAGCTACACTTTTTAATTTTCCATCTTATTCCAACTCATTTATTGTTAATGATATACCCTTTTCAAAGGATACAGGGCAAAGTATGTCTTGTCAGGATATTGTACAACTGAGTTTAGACGCCAACTGCTTGGTTGAGGTTCTTCCAATTCATTTATTGACTTCTAATCTTTCTGGTAATTATACTATAGAAGTATATCATAACATGAACTTATTAGCCAATCCTGTTGATGGGACACATGCTTTTGACTTGCTTAATTATGTAATTACAAGTGAAACCACAGGAAATAGCTGTTCAGGTATCTTAATGGTTATGGATCTAATTGGTCCAGTGTTTGATTGTCCACAGGAGGCTGTACAAATATTTTGTAATGAAGATCCTGCCAATGTTCCAGCTCCTATATTAATTGATAATTGTGCTTCTGTATTCAATTTTATTGCATCTGAATTATGGTATGATACGGATTTTTGTGATGATGGAAAGAAAGCTCTTTATAGAACTTACCATGGCGTAGATTATTATGGGAATGATTCTGAAGATTGCCTGCAGCATATTGAGATAATTCGGCAGAGTGAAGTTGATTTTCCAAATAATGTTATTTGGTCTTGTGACCAATACGATTTGGTACCAAGTGTAATTGATACTTTTAAGCTTGAAGATTCATTTCTATTGCTGCAGTCCGATACGCAAACACTCGATTTATCCAATATACCAGCAGACAGTATTTTGCTCTTAGGAGGCGGTTCAGGAGTTCCTACTGGACTAATGGGTGTGACGTGTTCATATTCTATGTCCTCTTCTGATATTGTGCTGACATCTTGCGGAAGTAGCCAAGTAATAATAAGGACTTGGCTGGTCTTGGATTGGTGTACTAATAATGTAATATTAGAAAACGCTCAGGGAGAAGATAACGTCCAGTTGATCTTCATTTCTGATGTGAGTCCCCCGATGGTTTCCTTGCCATCTAACCTAAGTCTAAATGCAGAAATTCCAGCCTCAGGTAATACTCTCTGTAAAACTATGGGATACATCCCAGGGCCATTGGTTTCGGACAATTGTTCATCATTTGATGTTGCGATTTTTTGTGAACTGGGTGAGTTAGTTTATCAAAACGGCGTAGACGGTAGTGAAGGTGGTTTTATACCTTTTCCAGGCTTAGGACTTGGAACGCATAGTATTGAATACAAAGTTAGAGATGCCTGTAACAATGAGACAATAGAGATAGGAACACTTATTGTCGAGGATAATAGTGTACCTGTAATGGTTACAGCGCCTTCATCCTTGATTGGTCTTAATGAGCTTGGTTTGAATGAGGTACTTGCGCAGACCTTTGATCAGGGTAGCTTTGACAATTGTTGTTTAGATTACTTTGAAATAC
>Ga0206130_10001164_pt1 | contig 39687 bp, 37 predicted proteins | sample Helgoland_Spring_9_FD_148637 | JGI IMG/M metagenome (GOLD analysis project Ga0206130, IMG submission 148637) | Pelagic subsurface seawater microbial communities from Kabeltonne, Helgoland, North Sea - Helgoland_Spring_Bloom_20160512_1 | ecosystem: Environmental > Aquatic > Marine > Epipelagic ...
ACACTCTTATCATGAGTTTATCTCTGATTTGTTGAAGAAAGATTATTCAAAAAGTGAAGACCATCTTCGTCAACTTCTTACAGGTTTTACCAAAGAATCTTTTGTGTCTACTTGTCTTAATAGAAATTTTGCATTTGGATTTGCCAAAAATAAGGTACCGACTGAAAACAACGAATTGTTTCTTATACTGGTTAAGATTTGTAATCAGTTGAAGATTGAATGTAGAACAAAACTAATCTATGAGAGTGAAGATAATTCTAGTTCACATCATGTGTATGAGAAACTATTTGCCTTATCACCTCACATTGAAAAAACAAATTACGTTAATCCTTTAAAACGAACAGCCAAAAAGAGTAGTGGGTTGCTTTTCTTGATGCATTTTTGGAGTGACCAATATTCTACGTATGCGAAAGATCATAAATTTAAGGAGAATGTGTCTGTTGAGATTGAAGAATTTAACTATGATATAAATCGAGATCTGCTGCGAACAGATGTGGAACAACACTTTAGAGATCTCTTTCTTCAAAATACAGCACCTGACGTAGTGGATTTAAGCATACCAATGGAGGGATTCTTTGGCTCCTGTACCAGTGGTTCTTACAAAATTGTCATTTCTACTCGATTTCAGAACGAAGAATTTATTGAGGAGATTGATATTGATACCCAGGACGATGTAGTCATTAACCTTCATCCTGAATATGGACACGATAATCTTATTGACGGCTGTAAACACAACATGCTGGTGTTTTCCAATCCCAACAGTGGTAAAACCTATGGCCTTAAACAGAATCTGAACAATAAAGTATTTGAGATGGCCTATCAAAACCCACGTAGTGTGACAGAGTGGAAGAAAAGTATTTTGATTCAACACATTTCCACGGAGTACTATGTTGGGATATTGCTTCAAGCCATCGTAACAGCGTCTCTCAATCCAAATCAACAGTACTATATAATGGCTGATGAAGTGGGTACATTTAACTTGGATTGGATTTTGGGATCAAATCTAAAGAAAATCTTTAAAAAGAGCCAAAGGATTGCATTCACCGACCCGGCTTTACAGGCAAAGATATCTTCTTTTGGTCCCCACGAGATCACACTAACAGCATTTAAAGAATTGGGTGAATTTATCGCTCACCATGTCGAATACGCAACCAAAACGACACGATTCTCAGAAGGCGAGCATGAGTTCATGTTGTGGCTTCCTGATAATCTACATGTGATATTTTTGGCGAATTATGAAGATGAATTGCTTGCCAGTTTATCTGAATTGAAGGGTTGGGGACCGAATGGGGATAGATTCGAAGTGTTACATTACTATGCTGTGGAAAATCGAAAGAAGGGGTTGTTTGCCTTTAAGCCATCTGCGTTAACAGAAGAGCAAGAAGAGCAGTATGCAAATATTTGTCGTTGGAACTCAACAATCTATAATAAGTTGGTCAAGTTGGTTGAAAAATCTAAGGAGTTGTCTCGTTCCGAGCGCAAAGAAATAGCCGTAGAGATGATTATTCCGAGGCTACTCATTCCTACATTTGATCCAACGGTGCAAGAGTGTACTGATGTAAAAGAATATGTATTGGCCAGATTGGATGATTTCATAATCCTCAGTGCGCCTTTAAAACAAAAGTTGGAAGAAGCGATTGAAACCCTAAATATTGAGAGCGAATAGGGTGTTGTTGTGACTGTATACGTTTTTATTGCATCAAAGAGTACTGAACCGTTCATTGTACCTTTCTCTAGTGTTACTGAACGTCATCGTCAGTGGGTAAAACAATCACACCAAAATTATCGGACGATGCAAACATCATTGGGTGCTAAGGAAAAATGGCCGGCATATGAATTTTATCTAGATAAGCAGGAATCGCTTTCAATGATGCATGTGTTTTACCTTCCGAAGTATGTAGAACTGACCTATGAATGTAAAAAGTGGCTAAAACAGGCGACTGAAGATCAATTGACTGCCTGTTATATTGCGCTTGCTGGTTACTTTGAATTTGTGGATTCGTTGCATCGTCCAATTGAGCGCAGTGGTCTTACAAAGGTTTTCGGAGAGACCAGTAATTTTTTAGATTTACAAATAGAGATCGAGACAGTGCATACACTTTGGAACTATTTGAGGACCAGACAATATGTTGAGCCAGAGTACATTTGTTCGGATCTGATTATCGGTGAAGTCGATGTAGAATTGAATCTGTATCACACAGAATTACACACAAGGATCCAGCTGGTAGAGGTTAACCATGAGCAGATATACGAAATTGTAAATAGTTACATCTATCATCGATATGCTGGTTCAATTCTAGAGCATTGTGAAGGAGGTACCACCGTAATACCTCCAAAAATAGAGCAATTAATATTTCAGTTAAGAAAGTTAAAAACCAAGACAAAATACGCAGAGCAACGAAAGTTTTTGACTGAAAAAGAACTGTTGGTCAAAAGAAAAGTCGTTCTAAAAAGAGACAAGAGATTGTATAAGTTGCTTGAACAACTTCGGCAATACCATGCATGGGATACATCAAATTTACTTGTGCAACAAGTACTCAATATGCCTCACATTTGGGAACAGTACTTATATAAGTATACATTTGGAGAACCATCTGATTTTCAAAAGCCCAGCACAGTGTTTCTTGAAGAGAACGATACCAAATCTAAAAAGAACGCGGAACCTGAGTATGTTGATGAGAACGCCGTGTACGATGCTAAATACAAAAGATTAGAGAAGTTTTCTATTATGAAAGTATCGGATAGTGATATCAATAAACTATTGCGAGATATGTTGGTGTACAATCGTAAGCATGGGGTGTTGGTCTATCCATCTCCCATGAGATTCTTAGAGTTTTTACATATTCATGGAGTAGATACAACTGTTGATTGGTTTCAATCGGAAGTCAGCAAGGTATCTACTGTTACAAAGCAAGTGGCGGGTTTGCATACCGTAAGGATGTCCTATGTACCATTTGTGGTTTGCAAGGATTCAACGTCCAAAATGTTGGACAGTCAATTGAATCCGTTCACAAACATCAAATGGGATGTTGTCTAACCTCCAACCCCACTGTTTATCGGCTTCTCCGGGTGTGTTCATTCGTCCTGAGGCATCCAAATCTATGAAGTCTTGCATTGGGATGATAACCCAGCGTGCTTTTGAGGATAGTGCAAGACTTAGCATGGCCCAGTTTGGTTGAGAACCATCGCTTTGTGTATAGCCCATAAATCGATTTTGTTCCCATTCTGGTGCATCGTTGAACCAACCAATGGTGGTGTTGTTGTCATGGGTACCTGTATAACAAACCCAATTTTCTGAGTCGTACATATGTGGCATATAGATGTGGTCATCTTCTGTGAAAGCAAACTGTAGGATTTTCATACCCATCAAGTTGTTTTCGAGTCGAAGTGTATCTACATCTTCGGTGATGATGCCGAGGTCTTCAGCAAAGAACGGAAGGGTGTCTCCAAAGTGTTTGCGCAGTGCGTTAAACAATTCGACCCCCTTCGAAGCTATCCAGGAACCATTTTTGGCATCTCTACCAGATGAACGGGGGATGCCCCATGCAGCACAAAAACCACGAAAGTGATCAATACGGATTTGGTCTGTCAGCCGCAATTCAGATTCAAGTCTTTTTATCCACCAAGCAAATCCTTCGGATTTATGTACATCCCAGTTGTAGAGTGGGTTTCCCCAGTGCTGACCATCTGCTGAAAAAACATCTGGTGGAACACCGGCAACGGGATTTGGATGACCATCTGAATCTAAATGAAACAAAGACTTGTTTGTCCATGTGTCTACACCATTGCTTGAAACGAAAATGGGTAAATCTCCAACCAATGTGATGCCTTTTTGTTCTGCCGCTGTTTTTAATGCTCTCCATTGTGCGAAAAATAGTACTTGAATGGCAATCTGTATGTCCATTTCGGCTTTGAGTTCGTGTTGAGATGTGGCTATTGTAGTTGGATCGCGATCGCGAAATTTGATTGGGAAATCTTGCCAAGCATAGACCCCAAACTTTTTCAAGAGACATTGATAGTGTGCCCAGTCTTGAACCCAATGTTCTTCTTCTGTAAAGGCTGTAAGTTTACTTGGGTGGATCTGAGAAAAGCGTGTTGCCGCTTTGGTTACTCTTGGTAGTATCCATGAAGACAATGCATGGCTGTTGAGGTGTGTGTGCTTCGGTGGATCAGAAATATCTTCTGGTGTTAACCATCCTTCTTCCACAAGAGTCTCTAAATCTATAAGGTGGGGTGCTCCAGCAAATGCACTTGTACTGCTGTAGGGTGACATTGCACCGTCGATAGGATGTAGCGGCAGAGTTTGCCATAAAGTGAGACCACTATCTTTCATCCAATCGAGGAATGCATATGCAGATCTACCCAGTGAACCACAAGGGTATTCTGAAGGTAGACTGGTGATGTGCATTAATACACCGGCATGACGATTAGACATTTGGTCTCCAAAGTGGCATCAAAGAGGGGAATGAATTACAGAGTGATATGTTCAATGAACAAATTTAATCCAATAGTATACCATCTATACCATCTTCAAGGAGTTTGACATGGCGAGTACAAGTCGATACCGTGCAAAGCTGAAAGCAAAGAAAACAAAAGAACGCGCCCGTAAAACCGGTAAATTGAAAGTACGTAAGCCTGGTGGACGCATGAAGCGAATCAAGCGTAAGACACGTAAGAATGTTTAATTAAATATTTTTTCGCTGAAAACAAAGACTCTTCTTGACGAAGGGTCTTTTTTTGTACTATACTATTGACACGTCAATAGTAAGTATGATTCATACCACTTATACAGCAAAATATTCGGAGTGCTCATGTCCTTGTCAGCTACCACACCTATGCAAAGTTTGATTTTAACAGGGTTATCAACGGTTGTTGGTGTACTCTTTTTAACCGTTGCGGGGAAGGTTGTGGATAAAGTTGGGCAAACGTTGGTCTCAGAGGCAAGTGCTTCGATCGCCAGTGATGTTTCCACATCCACAGATGCTCTACTATTGACTTCCGTAGAGCATGTGATTGAACGAAACGGTGATGATACAGAACATTTTTCAAAACCCAAGAGTACCTTTGGTTCTACGTTGAAGGTATCAAAGGCTCAAAAGTTATCCTTCACGGATTCGAATAGTGAGAACACTCAGGGAACTGCTTTGGACTCCAGTATGGAGGTGATGGACTTGGGGCTTGAGCAGAATATTTTTGCATGGAATCTAGATTTTTTGGATGAAGGCAATCCAGTCAAACACGCTTCAAATCATCGACTGAAGTTGCATTCTCGTACTGCATTTATTGTGGACTTGGATTCCGGAGAGATTTTGTATGAAAAGGCCGCGGATGCACGTCGACCATCGGCTTCTGTGACAAAAGTACTGGCTTCTTTGACATTGGCCAATAAAAATGTCGATTTGAACCGTGAAGTTTGTACAGATCATCGTATTCGAACGGGGATTAGTGGTGCTGTTACACGTGTTTCAATTGGAGATTGTGCAACGGGTTGGGATTTTATGGGTGCTGCACTTGTTAGTTCCGACAATGGTGCTGCATTTGCCTTTCCAATGGTGGCTGATGAAGAGTTGTTTATGTTTACCCACGACATGAATCAGGTTGCACTAGACTTGGGTATGGATCAATCAGAGTTTGTAGATCCTGCTGGTATTTATGATGGTAATATCAGTACGGCGCGAGACCTTACACGCGCAAGTGTTGTTGCGGCTTTTCATCCTAAGGTTTCAATCCCTGGTTCAGCAAAACAATGGGCCGCACAGATTGGTGATGACATTGAACAGTATGTAACAACCAATAAGGCTTCTGGTCGTGCAAACTTTTTGTTGGCCAAAACAGGCTATACAAATACCGCACGGGCCAATTTTACAGGTGTATACGAAGATCGCAATGGTCGCCGGATTGCCTTTACCATTATGGGGGCTTGGAACTCCAGTCGTCGTACCAAAGATATTCATCGGATTCTAGATTGGGTTCGTCAGCACTGATGACTTCGTAGAATTCTGTTGTACAGTTCTTAGTTAGCTGGGTTGTTCGACACCGAAGAATCTCAACAGTTCTGTTTCGGAGTTTTGTGCATCTGAAAAACCCAATGCTTCAGCTGCTTTGGTGTAACAAGAATCAAACAGTAAATGGGACAGTAGATCGGATTCTCCTGTACCATCAGCCTGATCGTACAGTTTGTTTAACAACCATCGAACTTGCCGAGTACCTTCAATGTTGTCTTTCTCGTAGACATCGACGGCCAGTTTTCCCAAATCCATCGACGGACGAAGGTGTAGGATTTCAATTTTTTCCAACCCCATGTCTGATTTGAGTTTTTCCGCAAATTCAGATCCATATTGGTCGACTCCCCAGTCAATAATGTTGTTGATGCGATCCGCAACGAGGTTGTCTCTTTCTACGGGATCTAAAGTAAGAGCATTTAGTGTTTTTCCAGCGATTAGAGACAACGATTTTTGTGCTGGATTTTTAGACATGGGTTTCATGACTTTGGTACCCAATACCAATATCTTACAGATTTTACCTTGTATCAAGGGATGCAAAGGTGCATTTTGTCTTAGACCTCCATCCATATACATCACTCCATCTATTTCAACGGGTGGAAATACCAGTGGGATTGCCGATGATGCCATTAAGTGATGTGGATACAGTTTGTGATACTCCAATCGTCCGTGTGGTGGTGGAGGGATGCGAAAGTTGGGGTCCGCTGTATCCACAAATAGAACATTGTCCCCACCATGAAGTTGTGTTGCAGAAACGATGAATGCTTGACAAGCTCCGGAGCCAATACTGTGGCGGATGGTCCTTCGTGCTGCCTCCTTTTCAATAAGTTTTCCCAATGGTGAAGGATCTAGAAAAGAAGATCTCTTTGCCGCAGAACGCAGATCTGGAATGAGTTTAAGCCATCCTTCAAAGGGAAGATTGTATACTTGTCCGACAGTGAAATTACTCCACAGTTCTGTGCATCGATGTATCTCCATGAGTTCTTGAGATGCCGCAAAATATCCATTCAATGCACCGGCACTTGTGCCCGATACGATTTTTGGCCAAGGTTGAAACCCCAATTTTTTTGGAAACTCTGTGTAGAGATATCTCAAGACACCTGCGGAATATGCACCACGAGCACCACCGCCAGCCAAAGCCATTCCAAACTCAATCATAGACACCTCTCATTATCCATCGTAATTATACCACGATGAGTTGCCCAATACGAAACCGGTTATGATGAGAAAAGACCTAGGGGAGTAAGATATGTGGTTATCGTTGTGGTTGTCGTGTACAGAATCGGAGAAAGTGAGTGAAGATACTGCGCACAGAGAAGTGGAAGTCTCAGACCCAACGTATGTTTTTTCCGTTGCTATTTTAGCAGATCCACACCTTTCTGGAGATGCTGAACATCGTGAACGTCTCCAAGAGGCCATCGATTGGATCAACGATCATACAGAATCTCGCCAGATTGAATTGGTTCCAGTGTTGGGAGATGTGGGTTGGGGGGCTGGTTTGCCCGAAGCCAAAGAATTGTTGGATCAACTTACAGTACCTTATTTACCGATTATAGGAGACAATGAAATCCAGTATGGGGATGAAGAAAACTTTGCGACGGTATTTGGCCCACAAATGGAATGGTTGTCTGACAATACGGAAGGCTGGAGTTATGGTGGTCTATCGGTCTGGAATCCTGAAGAAGCCAAAGAGTCTTATTTTACCAATTTTGCGTTTACACACAACGGCGTTCGTTTTGTGTCATTGGATTGGGCTTCGAGATTGCCTGTATCAGAAGGTATTTGGACTGAGTTTGGGTATTTACATGACTTTGAAGGTGGAAGTTTTCCTTTTTTGGAGTCAGAATTGTCTTTGTTGACGGATGGGCGTCAAAATTCGACAGTATTTTTAACCCATATTCCAATGTCGGTGGGGTCTTTTAATTCGGAACAAATGAATACCTTTGATACATTATTGGCGCCGTATACAGATTTGATCTATGCCAACTTTGCTGGACATTTACATGTAAATGTAGAAGAAGAAAATATTGATAGGGGATACAATCTGTATGTGTCTGATGCGGTTTGGGATGATGTCATTACCATTCGAATGTTGGATGTCTACCAGAATGAAGAAAGAGTTCAATTTGAACAGGAAGTGATAGAATTTACTTGGAATGGAGAGTAGATGCGTTTTCTGTGGTTGACATTGGGATTGATGGGGTGCAAAGGAAGCATCATTGGATCTTGGGTTGCTTATTCTCACAACAAATCAGAACTGCCCATATCCATCTGTGAAAGAGATTTGTGTGATGGGGTTCAAAACTTTACACTTGTGGTGGATGAAGCGTTGGCAGGAGATTTTCGTTTAGAAGTGATGGAAGACAGTGAGTATTACATATACACCTTCCCGCTAACAGCCCAACTTGCGAATCCAAATGAGCAAACCGATCTTTGGACGTTGCGAGTTGACAACTCAGAAAAACCATCCTATTCAGATGAATGGACGTGTTGGATACGAGGACGGATTGCAGATTGCACAGTAGATGAAGATACGTTTCAAATTAAAAGAGACTGATTGTTCTATCGGTGGAGACAGAAGGATTCAATATCTCAGATCCGTAGACTGTTGGATCATCCTCTTGGAATACTAATGAGAGGGATCCAGTATTTGCCACCAGCCACCAAAATGGGTTCATTTTGAACTGGTACACGCATATTTGGAAACAACACGCATGATACGGATGTTTTGGCATTGTAGTTGTTGTGTTCTTCAGGGAAGTCTATTCTCACATTGACACCATGAGGTATGGTTGTCCAACCATTGTCTATTTGAGGCGGTGTATCTCCTGCGTACCAATAGCCAATAAGGTCTCCAGAGCCTTCTAGAGAACATCTAGATGGTTCACGTGTTGTGTTTGCTATTAAACCTCTATTTAAACCTCTATTTGGGCTGATTACTGGGTCTGAAATCGGATGGTTATTTGGCAATTCAACGCTGCGCGCATCAGAGAGTACCTCTGGTATTGGCATTGTGTGTTCTTTCAATAAGTCGGCACTGCCTACAATACGTTCTTCTGGACCACCATCTGGCAAAACAATCGGCTCTGCGATCGGTTCTATGGCACCGGTTATGTCTTCTGTATAGGAAGAGGACGCTTGTTCAAAACGTTCAAGAGCAGCCAAATCAGCATTGGTTTGTTCAACGTGTGCAAATGCATTTTCTGACGAGTTTGTTTCAATCGGAGCGCCAATTGTGATCACAATTCCCAAGCAGACAACAGATGCTACTGCAGCGAACCATCCTACGGGACTCGGGGGACACAACAATTCCACCATTTCACAAAGATTGGCATCATCAGGTCGCATGTCCATCGCAGTTTGAAGCAATCGTGTAAAGTCTCTAGGACGTTCTTGGAGTGTTTCAAAAATGGTTTTCCATCTGGATTCCAAGCGTACTCGTTTTGAGACGTGCGCTTCTTTGAGAAGGAATTCTTTGGAGAGTCCGATAGGAAAGCGTTTGTCAAATGCTTGCCACAAGGCCTCTTTATCTGTGTGGGAGAGTTCAGAATAAAGCATGGGAGATACCAAAAAAGTGTTTACATGTCAATAGTATAACACAAGATCTCGTGAATTCATGCTGTCTTTACAAAATAGACACACACCCATTCGAACGACACTATCAATGTAGTGTGTGGATATTGGCCCCCACCATCTTGAATCGACACATTGAGATCGGTGGTCACAGGCTACATAGAGTGTATTGGTTTGGTTGGTCACTTTGGGACTTTTCCATCCAGAATTTAAATTGGGTTGAATTATTTCCCAAGATATTTCTTGATTGTCTTGGTAAAAGGTCTCTTTCCATACTCGATGTCGCTCATCCCATTCTCTCATATCCAATACTGGAAAGCGTTTGTTGTTTCTGAGAAATCCATCATTTACATATTGAATATTATCGTTTGATGTTCCAATGATTCTGAGGAGTCTCTTCTTTGATGGCATTGTGGGATCTTGAACCCAAACAAGGTCGCCAATGTTGACTTCTGTGCCTTTGGAGTTCCATGTCCAACTGTATTGTGGAAGAGTCGGTGCCATATCGTTGTTCTGTACACACTCTCCAAGACTGAATACGATAGTCAAGCCAATGAATCCGAATGCGAAAAGAGATTTCGTTCGAGAATGGAATAAGGTGGAAACAAAATTGAACATGGTAACGACTGATATACGGAGAGATGGCTATGAAATTGTCTGCCATTCAATATAAACCCCCCAAGGCACAAACCCAAATGGCGCGTGCAGAATTACTGAACTTGGTGGAGCGTTCAGCCAAACTGGGTGCGGATATTATCGTTTGTCCGGAGATGGCAGTCAGTGGGTATGTTTTTGACTCATCTGAGCATATTAGACCTCATGCTGAACGTGCAGATGGTCCAACCTCTCGAGCACTGGCAAAGATTGCAAAAGCCTACAAAACATGGATTGTCTGTGGTATTGCAGAGGAGGCATCGGATGGAACGTTGTATAATTCGGCTGTCGTACTCTCTTCAAAAGGAGATTTGGTTACCTGTTATCGTAAGATTTTGTTGTATGAGTTGGATGAAACATGGTGTACGCCCGGAACAGAACGAATGCTGATTCAAACGGAGTTTGGTACAATGGCACCAGCAATATGCATGGATTTGAATGACAATGAATTGATCTATTGGATGTGGCGAACAAAGCCTGACATCCTTGCTTTCTGTACAAATTGGCTCAATCAGGATTCTCCCATCGATTCTTATTGGAAACAGCGGACGCCTTACTGGGAAGGGTGGTTTATAGGAGCAAATCGTTGGGGTGTTGATGTCAATACACCATTTCGAGGAGAGTCCGCAATTATTTCACCCAACAAGACAACTGTAGTGCAGGCAGGTATTGAGGGGGATGTGGTTTTGATGTGGGATACCACACTTTCTGAACAATCGTAGAACTTTTGAAGTGCGTTCCTTGTCTAGAATATTACCGGTAAGACCTTAGGACTATATGTCATGGGCTATGCTGATTTATAAAGGGGAATAGACATGATCCAACAACTAATTTTGAACACCCTGATGGCTTGCCATACCAACGTAGTATCTGCCGGTACCCCAGACCCATCCTCTGAAACCAAGAAGACTGAAAAGAAGGCGACTGAGACAAAGAAGCAGAGCGTAGAAGAGTTGTCATATACAGAGGAAGAGTTGGCCGTTATTCTTAGCGGTTTTGAACCATACAAAGAGCCGCCATGGCCGTCGTCATTGCCCGCACCTGTTGGGTTGGACACGTTGCCCGAGATGTTTGCATCAAGCGCGGCGCTAGAGCAATATTCGTCGACGATACTCCTATCCGATCTCAGTTATTATGATCTTCGCTTCTATGATCAACCAGAAGACAACCCCTATGAGTATGTGTGTAAACAATTGTGTAACTACACTTCAAATGAACCGAATGGTGCCACCGTTCGCCTGACAACTGTACGACACTGTAAGATGGACTTGATTGAGAACTGGAAAGAGGTGGTGGGCGCCGTTCAAGAACAAGGACGAGATGAACTGTTACCCCAGTTGGATGTAAAAGTCGGTGTGGTTTCATGCACTGGGGCTACTGGTCGAATCATGCACGGGCGTGCCGCCACAACCCCTGCACAGTATCAAGCGTTGGATGATGATTGGGGCGGATATTTTGCCAGATTGGCGCAAGAAGAAGCGACAGCCGTCTTTGCTTTTGGGGAATTGCTTGAGTACTTGCAAGACTGGGAAGCCCCAAAATTGCTACAAGATTGGTGCAGTCGAATCATCGAAGAGGAAAAGGTGCATACCCTGATGATGTCGGGATTGGCCCATCGCAATGGTCAAGAATCCGCAGTGGTACAGTTTCCAGAGCCCAATCGAGTTTCGATGAAGGAGATGGCGATCCACAATGCCTTGACTGGTTGTATTGGGGAAACCTGGTCTGCAGTATTACTTCGCTATCAATCCGAACATGCTCCCAAGTACAACGGTATATTCAAACGAGTCGCCAAAGATGAAACCTCTCACGCCGAGTTCAGTTGGTCATTGCACGAGTGGCTGATGTATCAACTCACAGAGGATGAACAGACAGAAGTCACGCAAGTGATGCGAGATATGCTGGAGACTGTTCCTGAAGCCAAGTCCCTTAGGGCACTCTCTATGGGAGAAATGAGTGCGGATACCTGTGTACGAGCATGGGAGGTGTTTTCGAAGCAGATTGAGACGATGATGAGTGCCTATGATTAGTGACTATGATGACGATCGCCGGTTTACAGATGCTATACACTCTAGAAAATGAGATGGTGTGATCGTCCGATAGTCCCTATTAATCCTCATATATTTATCAAGTGTGAAATGCGGAAAATCAGCGTTATATCTACTTTATTTATACCTTCAATACCTTGACAAAATGATGATATTTGGTTAAATCTGAACAGTTTTAAAGTGGAAATAAGAGGGTGTTATGCAGTGGTTGATGTTTGTGTTGGGATGTGGAGAGAAGGACTTGGATACGGGTGCGGAAGAACCCATAGAGGATACTTCACCAGAAGAGGAACCTGAAGAAGAAGAGGAAGAAACCGATACAGAGGATACGGATACCTCTACACCAGATGACCCCGCAGAGCACACCATTGAAAACATTCAACAGGGACTCATTCCAACCGGCGAGACAGTCACACTAGAAGATGTGATTGTATCTTCTCCGGCTAATTACTACGGGTTTTACATCACCACAGCGAGTGGCGGTCCGTACTCTGGAATGTTTGTATACTATTACTTTGATGAGGCCATCTCTCTCAATATTGAACAAGGAGATATCCTTACGATTACTGGTGAGGTATGGGAATATCCAGACACTTGCGATGACGGTCAAGACAACGATGAGGATGGATTGGTCGATTCAGAAGATCCAGATTGTCAAGAAGGGAGTCAAGAAGTTGAACTCTCTGATTATCAAACGATGACCGAATTGAAACTGCTTGACCCGAATGACATCAATAAGACCGGTGAAGCTGATACAGACCCTTCGATTACGATAGTCGATTCAGAACTTTTGACAGCCCCAGAAACGGCTGAAGCCTACGAGGGCGTTTTGGTTCGCATTGAAAATGGTACCGTAACCACTGAACTTGACGATGAAGGCAGATGGGCCATCGATTCTGTGATGGTTGATGACTTGTTTAATGTTCGTCCCGGATTGATCAATGATGGAGACACATTTGATACAGTACAGGGGATTCTGCACTACAGTGCTGGGGACTATAAGATTTTACCGCGCAGTCAAGATGATTTGAGTGGCTGGAATCGAACTTGTATGGGAGAGCGATGCATTTGGGAGGCGACCGAAGGTGAACTGGTGATCTCTGAGTTTATGGCGAACCCCAACAACGATGGGGACTGTCTCGATTCTGAAGGGGAATATGTTGAAGTCACCTATGTATCGGACAGTGGACAGAAATTAGACTTGAGAGGTCTTCAACTCTCTGATGAAAGCAAGACAGAGTTTGTGACCCAGCACGTGGTTTTGGATCCCGGAACGTCAGCATGGATTTCCGTTGGAGACGCCAGCTGCTATGGTAATGCCAATGTATATTTGGGCAGCACCAGTTTTAGTCTCAACAATGGTGGCGACACGCTCTCTTTATTTCACGACGATATTGACGGTCAGCGTCTGGAGTTTGACGAGATGACCTACACTGGAGATTGGGTGGAGACCGGTGTGTCAATTCAATTGTCTGCAGACAAATTGACCTCTGCGGAGAACGATGATGGAAACAACTGGTGTCTCTCGACGACCGTGATTGGAAACACTGTAGACCTTGGTTCTCCAGGTGAAAGCAACGCAGTTTGTGAGTAAGACAGTGTTTGGAATATAGGGACGGGAACTTGTTTCATTGGCTATCCTACATATAGGACGAAGGAGATGGAACCATGGTACACCAGTTAATACTCAACACGTTGATGGCTTGTCAGCCCAAAGTTCCAGCTTCAACCAGTTCAGTAGTCGATCCAAAACAGGTACCCGAATCAAACGGGATGGAATCTCGATCAGGAGATGATACTTGGAAAGGTTCATGGCCATCAGTATTGCCTGATCCTGTTGGTTTGGACGGTTTACCGCCAGTGAAACCAACCAGTCATGCTTTGCAGTTCTATGCCACAGAAGTTCTTTTGTATGATCTGAGTTTCTATGACGTTGGCTTTTATGATCAGATTGAAGAGAATCCGTATCAATATGTTTGTGAGAAAATGTGTGGTCGAAACCCTGAATTGGTATCTCTCAGTTTGAACAATATTCAAAATTGTCAGATGGATTTGATTCAAAACTGGAAAGAAGTGGTGGCCACTGTACAAGAATTGGATCGAGAGTCGTTGTATGAACAGCTGCAGTATCCAGTTGGGGTGGTTGAATGCTCTGGAAGTATCGTCCATATTCAGTTTGGGCGTGCTGCCACAACCCCAACCAAATTGGAGGAATTCGATGCCGACTGGGGCGGATACTTTGCCAAATTGGCTCAAGAAGAGGCTACTGCGGTCTTTGCTTTTGGTGAATTGCTAGAGCATTTACAGCGCTGGGAGGCACCCGAATCTCTCCAAGACTGGTGTCGAAAGATCATTGGAGAAGAACAAACCCATACCCTGATGATGTCTGGATTGGCTCATCGAAATGGTAAGGTGTCTGCAGTAATTCAATTCCCGTCGGTGAATCAAGTCAGCATGAAAGAGATGGCGATCCACAATGCCTTGACTGGTTGTATTGGGGAGACTTGGTCTGCAGTCTTAGTTCGCTATCAATCCGAACATGCTCCCAAATACAAGGGTGTCTTCAAACGAATCGCCAAGGATGAAACCTCTCACGCTGAGTTTAGTTGGGTATTGCACGAGTGGCTGATGTCTCAGTTAACGACTGATGAGCAAGACAAAGTGCATCGTGCGATGCGTAGCATGTTGTCTAGACTTCCAGACTATCGCTATGCAACGCAGATAGGGGAGATGAGTTCAGAGACATTTGGTCAGGCGTGGGGGTGTTTTTCGGGGCAGGTGCTCCGATTGGTTGGGTGAATAGTATTGCTGTAAGTATTTTGTGGTGGTTTGAAAATGTATGCACTTGTAAGGGTATAAGCAGAAATGTCGATGTTGATTGGGCGTGGTAACGCTTCTGTTCCGAGGATATAGTGTGAACATCTCTCTCAACCTTGGAGTCTATTATGCACAAACTCATTTTTTCCATTTCCAGCCTCATTTTTGCGCTTGGATTCTTAATATCGTCCATTGGAGACTCCTTTGCTTACCCGCAGGGACCCAATATAAGCATGGGAAGTAATCCGATTGTGAGTTTTGACTGTAATGGCAATGGATATACCGTACCATCGACGAGCGATTACATTATGACGGATTTTCTGGCTGTTTCAAGTAGTCCGTATATGCAGTTTGATGGTGGAAGTACGATGTATTTTAACTTTGCGGGCAACTCCACATTAATGACTGGGTATAGGGTTCCTTCTGGAACGACAATTACATGTGGAAGTGGTGGTATTCATGTGTCGGGATATCTGGTTCACCCATAAAAGAACTGTATTCAATATTTTGTTCTTTCATAAAGGTTTGTAAGAAAATATGGAAGCGTATAAGAACAGTCCGTATATTGGTTGATTGTCTAAAAAAGATATAGTACCATCAGGAAATCAGTCCAATCCGGAGAGCCTTATGCACAAAACCATCTTATCCCTGGCAGCCCTTGTGACATCTTTTGCCCTGTTAATATTCTCCATAGGAGACTCTTTTGCTTACCCACAAGGGCCCAATGTGAGTTTGGGAAGCAATCCGATTATCAGTTTCCAGTGTGGCAGTAGTGGATACACTGTTCCAAATGGACAGGACTTCATCATCACTGATTTTATCGGTGCCAGTAGCTATCCCAGTATCTATGTGGATGGTTTGAGTGCGATGTACATTGGGTTCAATGGAAATTCCAGTTTGAATACAGGTTGGAAGATTGCCGCAGGTTCAACGGTCAGTTGTGTGAGTGGAACCGTTTACTTGTCAGGCTATTTGACCCACTCGTAAACGGGAATCTCCACAAAGATTTTTAGAATGCATAGTCGATTCCAGTGTTGAACATGAATCTCCATTGATTGTCTAGGTCTGGCACGTATCCCAGTTCAATTGGTACGGAAAATCCTTCCATGGGAATGGTCCATCCCGCTCCAATAAGCATGTTTAATTTTGCTTCGGGTTCTGGTTCGAGTTGGTAGACACTGACGAAAGGACCTGCCGCAAGATAAAACGAATCTTTTAGTTGATAGCCCAGCAGTACGTGTCCTGTCGGGTATACAACGCCTTGATTCATTCCCAACACTGAAAGGTTGGCTACGATCAGAAAATCAAGTGCAGTTCCTGTATCCACTTTGTGCATCTGTTCATATCCAAGTACCATCGCATCGGAACTTCTCAAGTCTATATTGGCCAAATGTGTATACCCTATACGTATTCCACGAGTTGTGTCGAACTGTACAGGGGTGGCCCCCAATAACAATGCTAAAATCATTTTAACCTCCTACCGGTTTCTACCAGTTCACGCCAGTTGTAAGGTACGTACGCCATTGATTATCTACATCAGGCACATAGGACACATGAAAAGGAATGTTTATATCGCCAACTTTTGGTGTCCATCCTGCAGCTATGACCATATGACACCAATTGTCTGTTGGTACTACGTTGATACCACTGGCTATTTGAAATCGTTCGCTAAACTCAAAACCCATCAATAAGTTTCCCGATGGAATGAAAAGAGACTGATTGATTCCCACTACAGAAAAGTTTTGGACAAAGAGAACATTGATCCAGTCGCCGCCATAAATCGTTTGATTGAGTTCGTATCCAAGTAGATACAGCCAATTGTTACTTAATGTCTCGCTATCTTCTGGTGCATTGATATATCCGTACCCCATGCGAAATCCATGACGAGATTGTCCTCTAACTTTCTCTTTTTTTTCCATTGAGATTCTAAGGCCGGGGTTTGACAGATCGTCATAGGATTTTTCGGGGGGCTCTTCAGCGACAGCAATTGAACAAAATAATAAAAAGGTGGATAAGAATGACATCACAACTCCAAAGTGAGAGAGAAAGTACCCGAAGGCTGATGTTCTTAGTGTAGGAACAAAATAGCAATTGTACAAAAACAGGTAGTGACCATGTGGTCACTACCTGTTTTTAGTGATCTCTGAGCATTTTTGAACAACGACAGAAGGAAAATGTAGTCTGTACTATCGACATAGTAGAGATCTCTTGACACTTTTTTGACACAACTGGTAATTTGGTAACCGATTGGTCACTTATTCTCGATATTGCTGACCAATGCATTGATGCACAACAGTAAAACTTCTTGCTCAACATGGCTTTTTTGTTCATCAGGAATGCGATACCAGTCCATTACTTTGGGACCTAAGACAGGCAATGCAAACGAACATACCATTGCGAAAACCCCAAATGCCTCTGGAGACCAATTTCGAAATTGACGGTCGTCGCCAGAGGCTTCTTGTAATCGTTCAATAACTTTTTGTATGCGGCCATAAATGAATCGTTCTCGCAACCAAGATTGGATTTGTTCGTCTGTATCATCCAATGTCATTCTGGTAATCAGTTTGAAGTATCTAGGATTCACTTGAAATGCTGTGAGTAATCGCAAACACAAATCTTCCACAGAAGTATCCACATTGACATCAGCCCACATGTCTTCAATTTTCACTCTTTCATATTCGAGGGTTTCGATAATGAGATTGGATTTTGACCCAAAGTATTTCAATACAAGCGCCTTGCTGACGTTTGCCTCAACGGCAATATCTCTGAGAGAGACCGAATTTGTGGATCGATCACTCATGAGTGTTGAAGCGGCAAGAATGATTTGAACTTTTGTGGTTTTACTCATGTTTTTTGAATCAGACCAATTGTTTGTGGTGTGCATTCAATTAGATCGATCTACACAGATAAATCTTTGTTCGAATGGTGAAAATGATACTGATGGAAATCAGTATACCTGATTTATAGTGCCGTAATATATTTCTACCGAAACAAACTCAAAAACGAATCATTGCTGTACGCAAAAATAAGGTGTTTGTAGGTACTATAGTGCCTATGCGTCTGTTGTCACAACATCATCGGGTTCTTGGTTATTCAACATCCATGTTGTGGTATACCTGCACAACATCATCATCTGATTCTATTACATCAATCAGTTTCATTACTTGTTCGAAAGTGTCGTCGTCGATATCTTTTCTATTGTTGGGGATCCGTTCCAGACTGGCTTCTTCAGGTGTAATTCCCATTTCTTCCAATTTGGCTTGAATTGAGCCAAAATCTTCTTTTTCTCCAGTCACAATGACATCGTCTCCTTCTGGTTCGACTTCTTCTGCTCCTGCATCGATCATTTCAAGCATAAAGTCATCTTCATCGAGTCCTTGATCCGCCAATTGTCCTTGGGGAATTTCAAATACAGATTTGTGATCAAACAAGAATTGTAGAGATCCAGACTGCCCTAACGTTCCGCCATTTCTTGAGAAGTAAAACCGCATATTTGCAACGGTTCGAGTGACGTTGTCCGTTGATGTTTCTACGAAGATGGCAACACCACCAGGCCCGTATCCTTCGTATACCACGTCGGCATAACTGTCTCCTTCATTGCCCAACCCTTTTTTGATGGCACGTTGGATGTTGTCTTTGGGAACGTTGTTTTTACGACATTTGTTTAAAGCAATCCGGAGCATGAAATTGGTGTCAGCATCTTCGCCTCCTCGTTTGACAGCTCGAGTAACTTCAAAGAGTGCTTTTGTATAGACTTGACTTTTCAACTTATCCTGAGCGCCTTTGCGAGCCGCAATTTTTGCTGATTTTCGTCCCATGAATCTTCCTGTGCATTAATCGTGCATTAATATCTAAGGATTTCTAACACATGGATCCTCTTTCTCAACAGAAATTGGACCTGTTATTGTAAAAAATGGAGAAAGATGTAGACATTTATCGACTTTTTGGGTTTATTGGCATATATTGTGTATGGATTTGCGCAAAGTTCGTTTAACAAAGTGTTTCGTGTAAGTTCATTTCTTAATTTATCGAGTGAGGGGATACCCAATGGGAACCAATATTTACGTAGGCAACTTGTCCTATTCTGTCCGTGATGCGGATTTATCTGAACTTTTTTCTCAATTTGGCGATGTAAAATCAGCCAAAGTGATCATGGAACGCGAAACAAATCGCAGCAAGGGCTTTGCTTTTGTTGAAATGGAAACAGAAGATGGCGCATCTCAAGCGATTGCAAGCCTCAACGAGCAAGACTTTCAAGGACGTGCATTGCGTGTCAATGAAGCTCGCCCTCGTCCAGAGCGCAAGCCATACAATAATAATCGCAACAACAACCGCTACTAATCTAGCATTTGAACGCGATTGTCCACATTTTTAAAGAGTGTGTGACAAATACAGCCCTCATGTCTCAAACGGAATACATTTCCCAAGAGATATGGGGGTTTTGTGTTGTTGGTTAAACTGATTGCGCTGATTGGAATTGTACCATGGTGTCTTTCTCCAATATTTGCTTTGCTGCTTCGGCAGTTTGTACCGCTGTTTCATAATGTTGCGCCAAAGGTTCCTCCCAAAGGTCATCTTCCAAGACTGAGTGTATTGATACCAGCTTGCAATGAAGAAGACACTATTGATAAAGCCCTTAGAACGTTGCTGCGTCAGGATTATCCAAATCTTGAGATTGTTGTTGTTAACGATCGTTCGACGGATCGAACGGGGGAAATTATCGATGCCTTATCTAGAGAAGATAATCGTATTCGAACCGTACACGTAGAAACCTTACCATCTGGATGGTTGGGGAAAGTACATGCTCTTCGTTGTGCTTTTCAACAGGCGAGTGGGGAGTGGATACTCTTTTCGGATGCTGATGTACATTTCTCCAAATCTTGTTTGCTGCGTTCAATACTGTATGTAGAAAAAGAAAATCTTGATCATTTGGCTTTGCTTCCAAAGATGACATCTCGTTCTCAATGGGCACGGTTTGCCATCGTTTCGGCATTGAGAGGGATTTTGGTGGCGGTTAAACCCTGGCATGTCAATGACTCTACTCGTTCAGAGGGGGTTGGTGTTGGTGCCTTTAACCTTGTGCGTCGAACGGCTTTTGAAGCTTCAGTTGGGTTTGAATGGTTCAAAATGGATGTGGCAGACGATGTTGCACTAGGTCAAATGATCAAGAATACAACGGGTCGTTCCCATGTTTTATTGGCACATCAAGATGTTGCTGTGGAGTGGTATCCATCTGTTGAGAAAGTATTCTTGGGCTTGGAGAAAAATGCGTTTGCACAGGTTGCTCGATGTGACTTTCAAAGAGGTGTTATCATTGGAGTAGTTGTGTTGTGGATGGCATGTTCTCCATTGATTTTGTTGATGTTGGGAGAACAATTTTGGGCGATGATTCCTTGGGGTGGCGCAGTGGTGACGAGCATTGTATTCCATAGAAGTATTGGGTTGTCTTTCATAGACAGTTTGGGATCTTTTTTGTTTGGAGATCTGTTGATGGGTATGGTGATTCTTCGTTCTACGTGGCTTGGAGACCAAAGAGGCGGTGTCATTTGGCGTGGTACTGTCTATTCTTCAGAAGAACTTCAGAAAGGAATGCGTTTGTATTTTGGAGATTGGTTGACAGAAGGGTTGAAACGTTTTCGATAATTGTTTTATATGCTATAAAACAGTAGATTTGGAATATAAGGAGAAACAATGGAAGCTGTATCAAAATTAATTGCATCGGTGGCACTCTTGGTTGCTTCAATGGCACTGATGGTATTTAGTATGTCCAATGCAACGGCATTTCAAAGTGCAGCAGTCAGTTTGGGTGCCAATCCGATTGTGAACTTTTACTGTTATGGAAGCAACAATACGTACACAGTTCCTGTTGGAATGGACTTGATTATTACGGATTTGTCCTCGTATTCGGGATTTGTAATCAATGCAGATGGTACCACCATCTGGGAACATTATGGTTCATCATCGAACACATCCAAAAGTCATGCTTTTACGACAGGACTCAAAGCTCCGTCGGGTGTGGTTGTGAGTTGTGCCAGTACCTCTGGGTATATTTCTGGCTACTTGGTGAAAAGTTAATACAGGATTTGAGGTTTTTGTCCGAATGAGATGTTGTAAATCGTGTAGAGTGATGAATAGAAACGTTGGTTTCTTTCAATCTCCAATATAATTTTAGCGATGGAATACAAGATGTCTTCAACAGATCCCAAAGAGTATGAACAAGATTTTAGCAGTGTATCCTTTTGGGCTAAAGTAAAAGACCAAGCTTCAAAAGCGGGTAAGGACCTGATTGAAAAAGGACTGGTTTTGTATTACACATGGGACGATAAAGATACTCCAATGTGGGCGAAAGCGACAATCGTCGGTGCTCTTGGCTACTTCATTTCACCGATTGATGCGATTCCAGATGTTATTCCGGTGATGGGGTATACAGATGATATGACTGTATTGATAGGGGCTTTGGCCGCAGTTGCAACCAGCATCAAAAAAGTACACCGCGACGCAGCATCTAAGAAAGTCGAAGACCTTTTGGGCTGAGTTTGAAGATTGTTTGCGCTGTGCATTTCATCGTACGAGATCTTTAACGATTCGCGACATATAAATGGGTCTTGGAATGTTAAACGTTGAATCGGAAATGCATGACATCTCCATCTTTTACAACGTACTCTTTTCCTTCAATCCGTAGTTTTCCAGCCTCTTTGAGTCCTTTTTCAGAACCCACATTGACCAAATCAGGGATGTTGTAGACTTCTGCTTTAATGAATCCACGCTCAAAGTCTGTATGAATAACCCCAGCCGCTTGTGGAGCCTTAAAACCATCTTTGATTGTCCATGCTCGAATCTCTTTTTCACCTGCTGTAAAATAGGTTCTCAGTCCAAGCAAGGCGTAAGTAGCACGTGCCAGTTTGTCCAGACCTGGTTCATCAATACCCAAATCTTGTAAGAACTCAATTCGTTCTTCTGTTTCAAGTTCACTGAGTTCGGCCTCGGCTTGTGCACATACTTTGACGACGCCACTGTTTAATGTTTTAGCGTGGGTATGAACCAATTTGACAAAGTCATTGTCTTCTTCCAGACCTTCTTCATCTACATTGCAGACAAATAAGACAGGCTTGGAAGTGATGAGTTGCGTTTCGACAATGCTCTCCCATTCTTCTTCGCTCCAATCATGTGCCCGAACAAGAGTGCCTTCTTCCAACAGTGCTTTCATTTTTTCAGCAACACCCATATGAAACTTTGCGACTTTGTCTCCAGAACGAACAATCTTCACCAATCTAGCCATTCGTTTTTCTACAGATTCTAAATCTTTAAAAATGAGTTCCAGTTCGATGGTTTCAATGTCACGAAGTGGATCAACCGAGCCGTCGACATGATGGATGTCTTCTGAATCAAAGCATCGTACGACGTGTAAAATGGCATCAACCGTACGAATTGTTCCTAAGAACTGGTTTCCTAGGCCTTCACCTTTGGATGCACCTTTCACCAAGCCTGCAATATCTACAATTTCTACGGCCGCTGGAATGACTTTTTGGGTTGCGATGATGTCGTTGAGCACTTTGAGACGAGGATCTGGTACAGGAACAATACCGGTGTTGGGTTCAATTGTGCAAAAAGGATAGTTTGCAGACTCCGCTCCAGCGTTGGTCAATGCGTTGAACAATGTACTTTTTCCGACGTTGGGTAATCCCACAATACCTGCTTGTAAAGCCATGGTGTCTCCTGAGTGTTGAGGACAGATTTTGTTCTATTATTGGCTCTGATCTATCGCTATTGAAGGGTTGTTGCAACACATTTCACAGGTGCGTTTAGGGCTTGATTGTGATACCGTGTTTCCATGCAAGATTTGTCTAATGAAATGCAGCTGTTGATGTCTACTTCAATATTTCGAGGTATCGGTTCCAAAGATTTTATGGGAATGGATTTGCTGTGGGAGATTCGCACGATACGGGCTGAAAATACCGTGTGGTATCAAGGTCAGTCTGCCAGTGAATTGGCGATTGTGGTCAACGGTGAATTGCGTGTTCAGATCAATCAACAAGTCTTGGGTCGAATTTCCAAGGGAGAATTGGTCGGTGAGTTGGCTGTTTTTACGGATGATTTTCGCTCCGCAACTGTTGTTGCCAACGAAGAGGATGTCACTTTATTGGTGTTGTCCAAAGATGCTCTTCGATTGCTTCGTGACGGCCATTGGACCATCTATAATCGATTGCTGAATGCTGCATTGAATCGATTGGGCAATCGTATTCGGTTGACCAACTTGCAAATTGCCAAAAAGTCTAAAGGGACGGATGCACAAGTGAAAGCTCAAGAACCCAGTTGGTTGGGTTCGATGATGTCTAAACTACCCTTTGGCCAAGAACCCACCGCACCATCTGCAGTATCGGTACTGCGAAAATTACCTGGTATGCAGAGTGCTCACCCGATGTGTGTTCAGAAAATCATGTCCGCGATGACGCCCCGATATATAGCGAAAGGTAAGCCACTTGTTTTGGAAGGTGACGCCGGTAATTCAGCATTTTTATTGGTGGAAGGTGTAATTGAGGTCTATCGAAATGTCCGTGGTGGTATGGCACAGCATTTGGCGAGTTTATATCCAGGGGCCTTGTTGGGTACCGGTTCTTTGATTTTGGGTGAGCGACGCAATGCTTCGTGTGTAGCCAGTAAAAATACGGTAGTGTGGGTGTACGAAATGTCGAAAGCCCAATCAGATTCTTTGATGGATGAGTCCTCTATATTGTGGCGTGAGTCATTACTGTCGGCATTGGCGTTTCAACTGAGGACGGCAGATGAACTATTGGTATTGATAGAACAAGGCCAACGTCCTGAAAGTGATTACGATAAGGTTCGACGGACGTTATCCGGTTATTAGACAATAATGACAATAATAAAGAGCCGTTTGTCTTAATACAAAGTCAGGTGTCATCGTTACAGATGTATCATTTGTCTTCATTTCTATTTTGATTTTTCTATGGGTACGTATTCATGTCCGAATCTCCTTTTAAAAGACTCCTACGATATGCTGAGGCTGATAGATCTCGAGTTTACCAAGCATCGACGCTATCAATTCTCAATAAAATTGCTGATTTGGCACCCCCTGCATTGATTGGCGTTGCTGTGGATATTGTGATCAAAAAAGAAGATTCGATGTTGGCGAATTGGGGGATTGAGGATTCTTTTTATCAACTGTTGTTGTTAGCAGTATTGACAATTTTGGTTTGGGGAGCGGAATCTGTCTTTGAATATGCCTTTCAATGGCAGTGGAGAACACTGGCACAAGATTTACAACATCGGTTGCGTGTCGATACGCATCGTCATTTACAGAAATTAGACATGGGGTGGTTTCGAGATCATCAAAGTGGTCGTTTGATGAGTATTTTGAACGACGATATCAATCAGTTGGAACGATTTTTGGATGGTGGAGCCAACGATATTTTACAGGTTGGAACAACTGTTGTCTGCGTTACAGGGGTATTCTTTTATTTCTCTCCAGGGATTGCACTGCTTGCGATGTTGCCGATTCCCATTATCTTGTGGGGATCCTTCCTATTTCAATCTCGCATTGCTCCCAAGTATGCCAATGTTAGAGAACGAGCCTCATTGATCAACAGTCAACTTGCCAACAACCTTTCTGGTATTGAGACCGTGAAGTCTTTCACAGCAGAAGAACGCGAAGTCCAAAAGTTGGACAATTTGAGTGTTGAGTATAAAGAAGCCAATGCTGATGCGATCCGGCTATCGTCGGCTTTCTCTCCTTTGATTCGAATGGCGATTGTACTTGGTTTTGGGGCGACGTTGGTGTATGGTGGACAACTGACATTGGATGGTCAGATGGAAGTGGGAGTGTATTCGGTGTTGGTGTTTTTGACACAACGTCTGTTGTGGCCACTCACCCGTTTGGGTGCGACATTTGATCTGTATCAACGTGCGATGGCATCGGTGGAACGAGTTTTTGTGTTGTTGGACACACAAACATCGATTGTGGGTGGTAAACACACGCCAGAGATTGTAGAAGGGGGAGTGGAATTAAAGAGCGTTTCCTTTGCGTATCCAGATAGAGAAACCATCCTACAGGACTTTTCTCTGTCGATTCCTGCCGGTCAAACCGTGGCCATTGTTGGTCCTACGGGTTCCGGTAAGAGTACAATTGTTCGATTGTTGCTTCGCTTTTACGACCCACAGTCTGGTCACATTACGTTGGACGATACAGCGCTAGAGAAGTGGGACTTGGATAGATTGCGTCAATCAATTGGATTGGTGTCACAATCGGTGTATCTTTTCGATGGCAGTATTTGGGACAACATTTTGTATGGTCGACCGGATGCTACGGAAGAAGAAGTGATGGCGGCCGCCAAGTCTGCAGAGGTACATGAGTTTATTGAAACCCTTCCACAAGGGTACCATACTCCAATTGGTGAAAGAGGTCTCAAACTTAGTGGTGGTCAAAGTCAACGTATTTCGATTGCTCGCGCCATTTTGAAAGATCCGCCAATTCTTGTTTTGGACGAAGCAACTTCGGCAGTGGACAATGAAACAGAAGCGGCCATTCAACGTTCTTTGGAAGTGGTGTCCCAAAATCGAACGACGATTGTTATCGCCCATAGACTTTCGACCATTCGACATGCTGACAAGATTGTGGTGATGGATTTGGGTCAGATTGTTGCAGAGGGAAGTCATGAAGAATTGATTGTTGGAAAAGGGCTGTATCATCGTTTGTGGAATGTACAAACGGGTGAACGGGACGAATAGAAGTGTCTCGGATTGTTGCTTTTCATGGTTTTATGGGTGTAGGTTCTGATTTTACCCCATTGTCTGAAGGCCTGGGTCTGTCGGTCTATGCACCAGATTTGATTGGGCACGGAATCTTTCAGTCTGAAAATCCTTTGGACTATACTTTGGAAGCCCAACTCTCTTATTGGGCTCAACGTTTACCAGATCGCTGTACGTTGGTTGGGTATTCGATGGGTGGTCGTTTGGCGTTGCAATTTGCTTTACGGTATCCAAAACGGATTGAACGACTGATATTGATCGGTGCAACACCTGGGCTGATTGACCCCAAAGAACGAGCCCAAAGAGTGTTGTGGGATAGAGAACAGGCACGATTGATTCGGACATGGGGTGTACAACGGTTTTACGAAAGGTGGCAGGAAATACCAATTATTGCGACGCAAAAGACCATTGAAACTGGTATTAGAGAGGTCATGGTTGCCAATAGGATGACACAATCTGCGGAAGGGCTTGCACTCAGTATGGAGCACTTTGGAACGGGGGTGATGCCTCACTGTTGGGGTCGTTTGCGTAATTTGGTGATGCCGACTTTGTTGATGGTTGGAGAGGTTGATTTGAAGTATAGAGGGATTGCGGAATCAATGACAGACGAGATTGTTGTGGGTACTGTAGATCAGGCTGTGATATCCAATGCGGGACATTGTGCACATTTAGAAGGGCTAGAGGAGGCCGTAGAGCATTTGCGAAATTGGTTGACGGTTGATGTGTGTCGGACTTGAGTGTATTTTGTTAAATCGGTTAATATTGATAAAAGATGCAGAGTGGAGTAACTGTTGGATTCATCAAATACAATAACACTGGGGATTGTGTTGGGAGAGGGGGCCAGTGCGGTCACGTTCAAAGCTCTAGACGATCTTGGCCGAACGGTCTGCGTTAAACAGTATAAAACCAGTGTTCAAGTTGCAGATAGGGATCGCATTCAGCGAGAAATAGAGGTGTTAAAAAGACTCAATCACCCTCAGATTCCTACTGTTTTCGGTTCATATATCGATACTGTGAATGGTAGAGATTTACTTCATGTGGTTCAAGAGTTTGTGGATGGAGAGGATTTGTCATCTTGGTCGAAGAGCAATCGACTTGAACAGTCTACGGTCCTAGAAATATTAATAGATACTCTAGGGGTCTTGGGGCATTTACATACTGCTCAGCCACCCATTTTACATCGTGACATTAAACCATCTAATTTGATGCGTCGATTGGACGGTCGTATCGTGTTGATTGACTTTGGACAGGCCGTGCAAGATGTGCATCGAACACTTGGTCAAACGATGGTCACTGGAACAATCGGGTATCAGGCCCCAGAACAAATTGTGGGTGAGGCCACACCAAAATCAGATGTGTATTCTGTCGGTGTGATTGCAGTGGAATTGTTAACCGGTACACCTGCATACAAAATGCTGCAAGGACAAACCTTACGTTGGGAAAGACATTGTAGAAGATTGCCGTTGTCTGTTCAAGAGTGGCTGGATGCAGTTTTGCATCCGGAGGGTAACGAACGATATACATCTCAGCAGGCCTGCGCTCATTTAAAAGAACTGACAGATGCCTTTGTGAGCACTGCAGAAGAGGAGGGTGCTCATACAACTGCTTCAATGATTTCGAGTAATTTTTTGGAACTGTTGGATGATGCAATTCATGACGAAAGTGAAAGTAAACGCAAACAAAGAGAGGTTGAGCATCGAAAACGAATAAGCCAAGAACGAGAAATCGATCGTCGTCAACAAGAAGAAGAGCAGTGGAAAGAGTCTGAAAGTCAGTTGTGGAGCGAAATGTGGAGTAGTTGGGAACGCTTGCTCGATACCATCGCATCTGGAAAGGTGTCACGAGAAAAAGGGTTGGAGATCTTTAACCGCGCATTTCGAGAGCGTGTTGAAGAGTGTGAGCGCTTACGTCACTGGGGAGACCTGCATGTAGACGTGGTCCTTTTATGGAATTATACAACGTCCAATACCAGTCTAGAGGTGCGAAGAGCCTATCAGCGATGGATTGATATTAAGTTTGTGCACGACAAAAAAGAAGTGCAAAAAACCAAACGACTTCGAATGGTTCATCTTCGTCGAGAAGTCGCAATGATCGGTCAACAGTTAGAACTGCAATCATCGTGGCAATCATGGTGGCAATCGATGTTGACATCCACGTCGTTACAACAACAGCAGTCTGAAATGAAAAAAGAATTGGTACAATTGGGTTCAGAGTTGGACGCCTTGTGGCGGGAGGTAGAACGCATTATTCGTCGATATGTCCTGTTTGATTTTGAGGTTTATGTGCGTAGAATTGAGGGACAGATAGAGGGCCACGGTACAGATACCCATGAGATGGTTTTGATACCAAAGGGTGAATTTATGATGGGAGCTTTAGAGACGGACGAAGCCGCAGAGGATTATGAAAAGCCTCGTCATAGGGTGATGTTAACACGTGACTTTTTGATGGGAAAATATGCAGTGACTCAAGTATTGTGGGAAAATGTGATGGGAACCAACCCGAGCAAGTTCAAAGGACCCAACAGACCCGTAGAGCAGGTGAGTTGGTTTGATGTAGTGGCTTTTTGCAACAAACTTTCGGAAAAAGAAGGACTTGATCCTTGCTATGTGATCACTGGCGAACGTGTCGAGTGTAACTGGAATGCCAAAGGATATAGATTGCCAACTGAGGCAGAGTGGGAGTACAGTGCTGCAGCTCAAGAAAGCTATACATACGCAGGAAGCAACACCATAGATGATGTTGCTTGGTATGAAGACAACAGTGAAAGTAAGACGCACTCAGTTGGTCAAAAGAAGCCAAATGGTTTTGGGCTTTACGATATGAGTGGAAATGTTTGGGAGTGGTGTTGGGACTGGAAAGGTAGCTATAGTGGTGAAGATCATACAGACCCAAGAGGGCCTAGCAGCGGGTCGGTTCGTGTCCGACGTGGTGGTTGTTGGTACTTCCATGATAAGTACGCACGAATTTCCTTTCGTCGTCGAGATCCTGCACGTCGAGCCACTAATTTGGGCTTTCGTCTCATGAGACTGGCCCCTTAATTAGATTGAAATACGGTCATTGTGGTGCTGTGTCATCCGATTGGAATTACCACAGAAGCCAAGTCCCTTCTTCAGTCAACACCCATACTTGATTGCGATCTAAGATCAACTTGTGAATTGTCGGAGGGTCTGGTTCAGGTAAGTGCCACCATGTACTACCACCATCTACATCAATCAGTCCAATGCTCCCATCCTCCGCTGCGATCCAGCATCCACCTGTGTCATCACCAATGGTATCGATGATTTTGACATTTTGATCTTGCATGCCCAGTGGATTTTCCCACATGTCTTCACGGCCTTTCCAAAATCGAAAGAGACCGTCTTCTGTCCCTACGCAGACAGTAAGACCAGATGGTGCAACTGCCGTGACTGGAGATGGTGTGGCGTATTCGGTGACCGTGCTGGGGGTGACATGATGAATACTGTCGGTTGTTCGAACCCAAAGCGTGGTTCCGTTACTCGATAACGACTGGATGTCAGGCAGTTCGTACTCCAAACTGTGATCTCCATTGTCTTGCCATTTGTACAAACCAACCTCATCGACAAACCACGTTTGGCCTAGCCAGTCGGTCATGTCAATGATTGAATGTTCAAGGTGATGCCGGTGTTCAACGCCATCGATGTACTGTTTGGTGAGTGTTGTATTCCAGACCCACATGTGCTCCTTGGCGGGACTGTGGTGAAACTGAGCATTTTGAAATATGATCTGCTCTACATCCATCTTTAATGGTATTGTGTTGGGTACTGTTCCGATTGGTTGAGGAGCAGCAGAGATGTTGTCTGAAAAGTATAGACCCCTTTCTAACGGCAATAGATCGTTCATTGAGGCATGTGTTATCAATGGTGTAGGCTTTACACTTTGCGTGGTGTTGGGATCTTCCCATGGCAATGACAGATTTAGACTGTGCAGACCGTTTGCACCATACCAAATACGATTGTCAAATTCAGCCAGTGTGTTCATGGTGCCTAGGCCAACCACCTTTCCTGTAACGATATGTGGATGTACTTTGGATATCGACCAAATATGATCTTGTCCAGCAACCCAAACAGCTTCCTCGCGAGGAAGAATATCATAAATCTGTTCATCCAATAAAATGGTGGTGCCTTCGGATGTGCTTTTGACCAATCCTTTGGTTTCGGTTGCCATCCACAATGCATCGTCTATTTGAGCCAATGCCTCGATGTTGCCAGGCCAATCTTGTGAACTGATGTTGTCTTGGTCGTTGATAAAGGTGATGCCTTCATAGCCTACTGCTGTTCGTTTTCCATCGGTGAGCAGTGAAAAGACCGACCATTGAGGAAGCAGGTGTTCGATACGCGGTTGATCAGCGGTATTGACCAACCTGTCTAGTCCTTGATAGGTACCAATATAGACGATTCCATCTTTGGCATCTAAACTTTGTACATAAGAGTCTGCCAATGCATCCTTCCACACTTGAAGGACTTTTCCATCGTAGATTTTGGCTAGACCATTGGTTGTACCTACCCAAGTCACCTCATCATCTACACTGACGCTGAGGACTCGATCAGCGGGTAATCCATTCCAACGCGTCCAAGTGTTCATATTGTCGGAATCAGACACTTCAATTAAACCACCGGTATATCCCGCACCCCATAATTTGGTTCCAGTATCCATGTCTAAAATGATATTGGAGAGTAGAGGAGACGTTCCGGAACTCGTGGCAATGTCTGTGGGAGAATAGTATCTAGGTGCACTAAGGGGATCTGAAGTCCGTGCTCCACCCTCCAGTCGGATTCGAAAGACAGAATTACGATGTAATTTGTCTGATGTCCAGCCTAAGGGGACATCTGTTGCAAGTGTTCGCCATCGGAGTCTTCCTTGAACTTCAATGGTGGCTGTGACACCAATATCATCCCACCAAAAACGAAACCGTCGCTCGGTAGCATAGAGATCTTCAAAAGTCTGTGGGGGCTCTATGACAACGCGCGCATGCGTGGGACGTCCCCAAGGATCTGCATAGACAGGAGTTGATGCAAATGGACTGGTGGTTGTTGCGGCTTGAACGAAACATATCAGGTATAAGAACGCAATCATCCATTCTCCTCCTTCAACACACCTTCTCCACCAATAATGAAGTCCGCCAACCATGGTTCTTTGATGGCTTTGGCTTCTTCTGGTGTACCTACAAAGGCGATATGCTGGTCATGGAGCATGGCAATCCTGTCAGCGATGGTAAATACCGATGGCATTTCATGAGTTACTACCATGCTAGTGACATTCAATCGTTCTTGAAGGTTCCGAATGAGGCCATTAATTCTTCGAATACTGATGGGGTCCAGTCCCGTGGTGGGTTCATCATATAGTAAAACCTCTGGTTCAACCGCAATGGCTCGTGCCAACGCTACACGTTTTTTCATCCCACCAGAAATCTCCGCTGGGTAAAGATCTTCAATTTTACCCAAGCCAACCATTTCCAACACTTCACTAACCCTCTTTTCTCGTTTGGATTTATCACCCCATTTGTGTTCTATCATGGGATATTGAATGTTTTCACCCACGGTCAAGGAGTCAAACAGCGCTCCTCCTTGAAAAAGCATCGCCACCCGGCGCCGAATATCCAACCACTGATGTGGCTTCAATCCCACAATTGATTGTCCAAAAAACTCAATATCTCCAGCATCCGGTTCCAATAGCCCAACGAGCATTTTCATCATGACAGACTTTCCCGTTCCTGAGCCTCCAATAATACAGAGTGTTTCCCCTTTGTGAATATCGAGTGTAATATCACGATAGATTCGATTGCTTCCGAAAGATTTCGTGACATTGCGATAGGAGATGATGGTTTCTGACATGTCGAATCCTTATCCGTAGAGGTTGAGTCTAACCATAAATACTGAGAAAGAGTTGGGTCAGCACAAAATCGGATACCAGTATACCCACTGAGATGTAGACAACCGTTTCTGTCGTTGCAATCCCAACACTTTCTGCACCACCTCGAATATTCATGCCTTTCCAACAGGCAATGATGGCAATCCAATATCCAAAAAATACACTTTTCATCAAGCCGTGTAATAGATCTTCTGGACCGATGGTTTCGAGCATTTGTCGAGCGACATACTGTGCCGTCAAATCGACTTGCAGCATCGAAACAAGTCCTCCTCCAAAACAACCGACCAAATCTGCAAGGACTGTTAGCAATGGCATAATAAGCGTCATCGCGACAACCCGAGGCATCACCAATTTTCGTACTGGATTGGCTCCCAAACATCGAATGGCATCAATTTGTTCAGTAACAGCCATAGAGCCCAATTCTGCTGTAAAACCAGCCCCAACACGACCACCCACCAACAGAGCCGTCAGAACAGGACCCAATTCTCGAACAATACCAAGGGACACCAGTTTACTTGTGTAAATAGAGGCTCCAAAAGGTTCAAGGCCAATTGAAAACTGTGCTGCCATAACCATTCCTGTAAAGATGGCGGTCAGTAAGGTGATTGACCATGAGTCCACGCCACCTTTACTCAGTTGTTCAACGATCAGTCCCCAATCTTGACGACCAATGAAGAATTCTTTTAGAGCGGACCAACTCAAGAGTGTTATTTCTCCAACGAATTCAAAAGCACGGAGCATTAGGGCGTCTCACGTTTCGGGGACGATTCCAAGACATTGCCCCATCCGTTTCTAGATTCAAAGGTGTGAAGCATTTGATAAAAGTCTCCAAACCCTTTGGTAAAATGTTCAGGTCTGGTGATGTAGACAAAATCAAAGAGGCATTGATTTTTAGAAATTGCGACGGCTGCCATTTGAATATCGACGCCATCCAGGTTTCCTTTGATTTGAATCATTAAGGCCTCTCGTCCATCCAGAAACAACGAACGTTCAATTGGTTCTTCAGAACCTCGTATTCCGGCTGTCAGAGAGTTCAGTGAGTCCTTCAACGGTCTGTCTTCAAATCGTTGATCACAATTGGAATCGACATATATTGTCGCCCCGATATCGTTGTTGTACCATGCATAATCTGCTGAACCACTCTTGACATCCTTCCAGTCTCCTTTGGGATTGTCCAATCGATACCGCTCAAGACGGACTTGTTTCTTGGCACACCCCAGTTCGAAGAGGGTGGATACAGCCATAATTGTCAGCAGTGTACGCATGCGATTTGGTCCTTATATGTCGATACGATTTACCATCACGATGGTGTATGAAAACTGTATCACACTGTCTACAATCTGTATCTTACCCGTTTTGAGCATCCATTTGCTCTTGCGTGATTTGCAAGAACACCTCTTCAAGGTTGCCTTGATTTTGCTGTGTGAGCATTTCTTGAACGGTTCCCAATGCAACGAGACGACCTTTGAATAGGATACCAACACGATCACAGACTTCTTGAGCTACATCTAGAGAGTGTGTAGATAGAAACACAGTACGTCCTTCATCTGCGATTGAACGAAAGCGATCCTTGATTTGACGAGATCCATGTGGGTCGAGTCCCACCATTGGTTCATCCACAATCAACAGAGGTGGTTCGTGCAACAGTGATGCAGAGAGAACCAAGCGTTGTTTCATACCGTGTGAATAGGCTTCAATTAGTTCATCTGCTCGTTCAATCAGTCCATGCTCTTCAAGTAGTGCATCCCCACGTTCTGAGATGTGGCCGCTACTCAAATCATAAAGTTGGCCGACGAATTGTAAGAATTCGCGTGCCGTCAGTTTGTCATATAAATACGGTCTGTCAGGGATGTATCCAACCTTCTTTTTGCTTTCGACTGGGTTTTTAATGATGTCGATACCATCGATGTGAACCGTTCCCGAAGTGGGGGTCAATACGCCAGCAAGTGTTCTGATAGTGGTGGTTTTCCCCGCACCGTTTGGCCCTAAAAATCCAAAGACTTCTCCTTTTTCTATATGGAGAGTCAATGGATGCAAGGCTTGAAACTTGCCATAGCGTTTTTCGAGGCCATCAATTTGAATCATTGACATTGTCCAGCTCCTTCGTGGGCTCTATTGGGGTTGGTGCCGCAGTTGATTTTGGCTTTGGTTTAGAAGACGGGTTGTCAGAAATCACTTCAAGTTTAATTTGTCCAAGGTATCCCATGATTTCGACTTGGCGATCCAATCCACCTTCGACGAGTTTGATGTGTGTGGCATCCGCAGGTACTTGTCCAAACGTTGGATCCACAGGAAGCCAAATGGGTTCGTTGTTCTCTGTATAAACGAGAACTTCTGGCCACGCATGGTAATAAAACTGCTTCAATGGTCCTGTTCTGTCTGAAAATACAATGCCGGCAGCAATCCTAGCAGGAATCTTTGCTGCGCGCGCCAAAGAAACAAAAAGTGCTGTGTGTTCATTGCAGTCACCTTGTGCCTGTTGGAGTGCACTCAACCCATTTGGTACACCAATGACAGGTGTTTTTTCCATGTAATCAAACACAAATTGATTGATGCTTTCAATGGCCTCGAGTCGGTTGCTACTTGTAGTGATAATCTCAGTACTTTTTGCACGAATATCTCGATGATCTGAAGGGATGTCGAGAGTTCCAATCAAGGATTCTCTGTGTTCTTTTTCCTCTTCTGCATTCACAATAGGGGTTTCTACAATCGTATTCAAGTCAATCCGCTGAATGGAAAGAAGTTGCTTCTCCAGATCGACACGTTGAAAGGGTAGACTGCTGGATATTTTTTCAATCGGTACACCCAAGACTCGCACAACCAACCCCACTTTGTCTCTTGGATTTTTAAGTTTTCCTTTTACCGGTACTCCGGAAAGACCAATCAAGTCTATGGGATCTTCTAGATCTAGATCTTGTGCCGCTTCAGGACTCATGCGAACCATTGAGATTCCCAAAGCCGCTTCTTGGCGCAAGATATCTCCATTGGATCCAATCAAAGATCGTGTTTGTACTTCGTTGAAATTAGAGGTGACCCACCAAGCTTCTTCTCCATTGTCCAGTACTTCGGAATCTACCACTTTCAGAATCATCTCACCGTCACTCATAGAAGCAGGATCAAAGTAAGGAATTGAAAATTCTGTACCGACAGAAAGTTCCATTTGTCGAATCTGACTTTCTAGGGAAAGGGCTACATGCGGTGGCTTTTCGATGGGAAAGTCCAACTCTTGAATCTCGCCATTGCCTTGATCGATTTCCATGATGATTTGTCGACCTTTGATCTCTCCTTTGACCGAGAGGCTTGCAAGGTCAGACTTCATGAAGAAATCAAAGCGCTGTAAGTGTCCAGTATCGTCAGTGAGTGCAGCTCCTGCAGTAATCACGGTTTGCAACTTGCCAAAAGTGACCAGTTTCAACATAGAGCGTTGCTCTAGCAACATTCGTCCATCTTCTAAGGCACTGGTACGATTTACGGTGAATCCAACGTGCTGATCTTGGAAGAATACTCCATTCCAACGTTCATTCCCTTGTTGGGCTTTGAGGGCTTTTGAATCCAATGGAATCAGTTCAGATTTTTGTGTTGTGTTCCAAATGTCTACGGTGGATAAAGCGATCCAAGCAATGATGCCCAGTATTTCAATCGCCAATAACCATTTTGGAGTACTACTCCACGGCAAGACCGAATCTTTCACCACGTACCTCCCCGAAAACGCTTTGCGAGTTGCATGTCTCGAGGGACAGCCAAATCCATTGTGCTTTTCCCTTGATGTTTCGCAGTGGGACAGTTCCCCAATCTCGAGAATCACTTGAATTGTCTCGATTGTCTCCCATCATAAACACTTCGCCTTCTGGCACTGTAAATTCAGCGAAGTCACTGAATCTAGAAGCGTATTGTGAATTGTTGAGAATATGATGTGGTCGATTGTTCATGGTTTCGATGTACTCCACTGTATTTTTAGAGTAGCAGTTTTGATTGACAAATTTATAGTCGCTTTCTTTTTCTTTTACCTGGGCAACACCATTGATGAACACAACATTATTTTTGACTTTGATTTTGTCTCCAGGCAATCCAACGACTCGTTTTACAAAATCTCTTGTGAAGAACGGTGGAAAAGGAAAGTCGAATTGTTTGACGAAATCATCTTGTCCTGGATTGGGTTTGACAAAGACCACCACATCCCCACGTTCTGGTACTTGTGGTGCCCCAATAGGAATGCGTGTCAGCGGCACTCTCCACCCATAGGAGAATTTGGTTACTAGAATATGGTCCCCAATTTGCAGTGTCGGAACCATTGAACCACTGGGGATTCTAAAAGGTTCTGCAATAGACGAGCGGATGAAGAATACCATAAAAATGGCTGGTCCCCACGTGATGAAGATATCCCAGAACCACTCTCCAACACTCATTGGTGTCGTTTCCTCTAGATCCTCATCCCATTCTTCATCATCTATGTCGTCAAAATCACTGTCGTCAAATGTACTCATGTCTCATCCCAAATTATTGGTTCTTTATATCCGATTCAATCAGGTAGTTCTAGTGACTTTCTCGACAGGACTCTGTTACAAGACAGAAGAGGGGATACTTTCACTTTAGTTCTAGGCTGTGATGACGACTTTTTATTCAAAAATGCACAAACTTCGTGAATCTGAGGACAGTTCTCAAGGTTCCAAAACAGAAACACCATCTCGAGCCAGTGTTGCTATTTTATTGCGTCCGGATGATCACATTTGTATGATTCGAAGAGCGGTGAAGGAGAGTGATTATTGGAGTGGACACATGGGGTTTCCAGGTGGTAGAGAGGAGCAGGTGGATGACTCTTTACTACGGACTGCAATTCGTGAAACAGAAGAAGAGATTGGCGTTTCATTGGCTTCAGAACAGTGTCGTGGCAGACTAACAGATCTTCGACATCCCAAATTACATGTGGCAGCTTTTGTATTCGATGTTCCAGTACCGTTGACTTTCATCTTAGAAGAGACTGAAGTTGCAGAGGTACATTGGCTACCTCTTGATGCTTTTCAAGATCCAAGGTATCGAAGTACCAAACCAGCACAATACAATGGAACGACATATCAGGCACCTGTTGTGAATATAGGTACAGCGGATGTTTGGGGAATATCCCTACAATTTATTGAGGACCTCTTACATCGGTTGAACGACTGATGTGGTATTTGTTTCTTTCATCAGCACTTGCCACACCTGTTCCTTGCACGACGATCACTCGTTGGAATCAATGGCAGGCGAAGTCTTTGAGAGAGCCTTTGGGATACAAGCAGGAACGTGACCATGTAGATTCTTTTGATATTCCCATTGAACAAATAGAGTTTTCTGAACATTTTGCTCTTCATTGGGGGGCTGATTTCTCACGTATGGAACGAATTCCACAGATTCTAGAGTTGCTGGAAACAACATGGGAACTTCAAGTGAATGTTTGGGGTATGGAACCACCGACAGAAGATGTATACTTTAATGTGTACTTGGGTGGAACTGGAGATAGACTACCGAATGATTTGGATGTTGCTGGTTACTATGATGTGGATTCACATGGTCTGCCTATGGTGGTATTGGGAACCTATGTGACAGATTCTTGGTCCATTGCGAAAACGACAGTTCCTCACGAGTTCTTTCATGCTGTACAACATAGAACCGGACAGTACACTCAATTTGCAGATCGATGGTATTGGGAATCCAGCGCAGTTTGGGTAGAGCAAGAAGTATTGGCAAGTCATCCATCTCATGCAGATTTCTTGTTTGGATATGCTCTGCGACCCCAACTGCCCTTGGCATATTTCGAGTTGTTTTCCAACGGTAATATTGAGGAGTATCATGCTTACGGTACCTTCATATTTATACAATACCTAACAGAGACCTATCAATCCAATGCAGATGTTGTTGCCTCATGGCATGGTGTTGATTCCTCGTATGAAGATGACTTGGTAACACCATTGGAATGGTGGAGTGATCATTTGTCGTCACAAGAGTTGATACTTGGGGAGATTCTCAGTGAAATGTCAGCCCACAATGTACATTGGACATATGACAACCATTTGATTTATCAAAGTCAAGTGGATGCCTATGTTTCTCAAGACCCAAGTTTGGATGAACGTGTTGCTGGAACCCTGTCGGTTCAATCTGGTGAAGTCACGGTACCATCTGGATTGCGACCTGGAGCTTTTGGGTACAATCAATGGTTAATTGAATTGGATGCGCAAGATTCTTTGGATCTACGAATAGATGGAACGACGGTTGGGGATCACTTTACACCTGTAGAATGGCGTGTTCAGATTGTTCGACAGCAGGGTGATGAGATCGAAATCCAACCGTTGTATGTAGGCAGTGATGATGGTGAGGCTGTATGGCGTTTGTCCAATCTTGATGTGGACACAGTGACGATTGTTGTGTTGGCAGATGCACTGGATGCACACATTGATGAACGGTTTACCTATACTTTAGCGGTCTCCACACCAACAGAAGAACAGAAGCGATTTGGATGTATTACTCAGCCGGTGTCGGGGCTTCTGATTTTGTGGGTGCCAGTTCTGGGGCTTGGACTCCGACGGAGGCAAGGCTCGGGTTGGCTTCTAGTTCAATAAGAAGTACACCGTCACCTTCATTGAAAAACTCGCGATTGCTTTCGTAAATACGCAGCTGTTTTTCTAAAATTGTAAGGGCTTGATCATTATAGGCTCCCAAGTCTACAACTACCCATCTCAATCCTGCATCAACAAGTTCCTTAAGACCTTTACGACGACGTTTGGTAAATCGTTCATCGTATGCGGATGCCGGAATGGGGTTTCCAGTGACTCTGGGGTGTGCCAAATCGTCCCATTCTCTGATCAATCGATAGACATATTCGGACCCTTCAAACGCGTACAGGGTTTTCAAACCCGGTTTGTCATAAATGGCTTTGCCATGAATGGTTTGAAAGTACTGAACGTCGGAAGATGAAAGGGAGTCCGCCAAGTTGGCAAAGACAGGAAGATCACTGCGTTTTCCACTTTTTGGAGGGGGGCGCATTTGTGGTAACATAATCAGCGCACCATTTTCTGGTTGGTCTGCCAAGTACGTTGCAAACTGAATGTGTGGAAGGGTTTGTTTTGGGAAATGTAAATCAATCTGACTGGTTCGAACACACACAAACGTACCCAACGCAACCAACAATGTTGCATATACGGTGTGTCCTTTGAGAACTGTTGGTCCCCAAGACTGTTTGCGAATCCAAAAGCCCAGACGTTGTAGTCCTAAGCTACCACCAATCACAAAACACATTGCCGATGGAATCAGCCATCGTTGGGGAAATCGAATTTCTCCCAGTCCCGGAAAGGCATACAAATGGGCATTGATGTTTAAGATTTGATTTCCAATTGGATATCCAAAAGATCCGATCCAATAACTTAGGTGAACAGGCAACTTTTCGTTCAAGCCCAATGACAAGTTGAGCATCAATATACCGGCCAACGCCCAGGGCAACGATCGAGGCAACCCGATCAAGATCATAGCAGTAGAAAACCATAAAATGGGCATTGGGATTGCTGTTGGGACCAAGGATGCATCCCGCATAAGTGTTGTTCCAAAATCGTGTCTCCACCAGACTCTAAGGTCTGCAGCATTCATTTTCCAAAGACTCAGGTATTCTGCTGTAGAAGATTCTCCCAATGGAAACAAACTGTACAACGCTCCCATCATCGCAGCTCCAGCAACACAGATGGTCAACAGTGATCCCATTGTCCAAACAAAATCGAGTCGTTCTTCAATTCGCCATCGTCGAATTAACGACCATGGCAATACAATGATTCCAGTTAACGCTGCGTAGATCGCATGATAAGGTGAGTCTAGGGCAACAAGTACAGCCATTAAACCAGCAGCGACACCCCATTTTGGGGATATCTCAGTAAAGGCTTTCCATGTCATTCCCAACAATAGTGGTACACCCCATAAAG
>Ga0206130_10001167_pt1 | contig 39548 bp, 36 predicted proteins | sample Helgoland_Spring_9_FD_148637 | JGI IMG/M metagenome (GOLD analysis project Ga0206130, IMG submission 148637) | Pelagic subsurface seawater microbial communities from Kabeltonne, Helgoland, North Sea - Helgoland_Spring_Bloom_20160512_1 | ecosystem: Environmental > Aquatic > Marine > Epipelagic ...
TTCCAGTTCCTGTTCCAGTTCCTGTTCCAGTTCCAGTTCCTGTTCCAGTTCCAGTTCCAGTTCCAGTTCCAGTTCCAGTTCCTGTTCCAGTTCCTGTTCCAGTTCCAGTTCCAGTTCCAGTTCCAGTTCCTGTTCCAGTTCCTGTTCCAGTTCCTGTTCCAGTTCCTGTTCCAGTTCCAGTTCCTGTTCCAGTTCCAGTGCTTGTATTAGTACCTGTTCCTGTTTCTGGATTATCGTCAATACCACCAACATCTCTGATAGAAACTGTAATTGTCTGAGTTGCTGAATTATCGTCAGCATCTGTTGCAGTTACAACAGCAGTAATATCATATGTACTTCCGTCGTATGGTAAGCCACTAGGATCTTCAACCTGGCTTTCATAATCAGCAGGAGAAATAAATGTAAGTAATCCTGATGATGTAATAGAAAGAACATCACCTGAAATTGTGAATACAACTGATTGTAGATCTGTAGCTGTAACAGTACCTACAGTGGTTGCACCCTCATCTACAACAAATATTGATGATGATGTAAAGACTGGGACTGTAGTATCAGTAACATTAACAGTTCTTGAAGCAGTTCCTACATTACCTGATTCGTCTGTTGATGTATAAGTTATTGTGTAAACCCCAACTGTATCAGTATCTACAGAACCTGAGGAAACCACTGTTACAGCACCAGATAAGTCTGAAGCAGTTGCACCAGCATCTGAGTATGTTCCACCAAGCTCAACAGTAGCTGGATTCGTTCCAGTTAAAGTTATGCTAGGAGCTGTAGTATCAGTAACATTAACAGTTCTTGAAGCAGTTCCTACATTACCTGATTCGTCTGTTGATGTATAAGTTATTGTGTAAACCCCAACTGTATCAGTATCTACAGAACCTGAGGAAACCACTGTTACAGCACCAGATAAGTCTGAAGCAGTTGCACCAGCATCTGAGTATGTTCCACCAAGCTCAACAGTAGCTGGATTCGTTCCAGTTATAGTTATGCTAGGAGCTGTAGTATCAGTAACATTAACAGTTCTTGAAGCAGTCGCAGTGTTACCAGACTTGTCAGTTGCTGTATAAGTAATTGTGTAGACACCTACAACAGCAGTATTAACAGTTCCAGAGGAAATAACCGGAGTAGCTCCATGAAATAAGTCCATTGCTGTTGCACCTTGGTCCGTATAGCTTGAGCCAAGTTCAATGGTTAAAGAAGAAGAGCCATTTATTGTTATAACTGGCGGGACATTATCTGAATAGCCATCGTCTAAAAGTGCGTTAAGAGAAAATCCTGCTCCTAAAGCAACTAATAGCTTTTGGATTGTAGATAGCTCATCAAATATTTCGCCCATTCTAGCCGATATTTCTTTAAGTCTAGCAGGGTTTTGTGTTGATTTTTTTTCTGATTCAAGATCTTTTGATTCGTCTACAAGACTTTGTGCTCTTGCTATTAGTTTGGGCTCACTAAAAGAAGAAAGCTCTCTTTCAAGGAGATTTTGATTATTAAGATCGAATGCAACTGTATCCTCTTGTGAAATAACAAAAGAAGATGACAGGATCATCGAAATACTTAGTATGGTTAATTTGCTCATATTATCTCCAATAAGGACTCCAAAATTAATTAAGTAGATAAGCATATACAAACATATGTCTAAACTTAACACTTATTGATGCATTATATATTAAATTTTAAACAACTGTAAACAATCTAATGTTTTATTTTTGCTTAATAAGAAAGGGTTATATAGAGTACTAATTAATCGGTTGAAATTTTATTAATAAATCATGTAATGTATTTTTTCTATTCAATTTAGCTCCTGGATCTTTTGTAAGAGGCCTCCAAGAATAATCAACAAGATTTTTATAAATAGGGATCTTGAAATATATACCTTTGTCGAAACTGCCTTCACCAAATTGATCAAACGTTACATCTGTAAAGGTTGCAAAGGCGCCAAATTTTGCTCCATTTTCAAATGTTCTTGACATATCAAAGGTAAAGCCAGTATCGCCAGCTAAATACTCACCATAAGATACTTTTAAATCAAAAGGGATTGAACCATAGTTTCTGTAATAAAGATTGGCAGAGCCTGTTACATTAGTATAATTTAAAGAGCCAAATCTAAGCTTGTAATCTCTTTTTTTAACATTAAATGCTTCCAAGCCAAATGCATAATTTTTTCCTGCATCATAGTAGAGATATTCTATCCCATAACCAGAAAACATTTCTTCTAATAATCCACCCGTTAACATAAAATGATTGTTATTAGAGGGGGAAAGGTGGTAATCAAATTGCGCTCTTCCAATAATTACACCCTGATCAAAATTTCTTAAGTAATCCTTAACGTCTGACCTTACTTGCTCTGGGTAAACATCTACAGGCGGTATAATCAAATCATCAAAATTATCTTTTATCGAGTATTTCAAATTTGAAGAAAAGAAAAAATTATTTGCTATTACGAGTTCATTATCATTTTCTAGCAATACTGCATATCTAAAAAACCCTTCTCTAGCAGCAAGAAATGGCCTTATCCTAAGTTTTGTGGATGAGTTAAAGCTTCTCTCATCTTCTCTTTCATAAATTAATTTTGCATTTCTTAAATAATCATTCTCTATAGTGCTATAGGCTTTAAGATTTGCGATTCTAAAATCAGCTTTAATGTCTTTTTCAACTCCACTATCTTTCTTTGCTTGCATGATAATTTCTTCGATTATACCTAGTGAGGGGTGCGTAAACTGCGAAAGCTCAACCCCAATACTATTTCCTTTCTCTACAATTTTATTAACACCTATACCATTGGATTCTAAATTTTTAATTAAATTTCCATATTGGTTAAGGGTTTCGTCATTCTTTGTTTTTTTATATTTATAATTACTTTTCTTTGAAGGCGTATCATCAGATCTGTAAATAAATTTTAATGAGTAGAAATTTCCTCTTTGTCTTGATAGGCCAATTGTAAATTTATTTTTAAAAGTATGTTCTAGCCCAAAGCTATACTTATACTTAGGGATGTCATAGTTTAACCTATCAGATATTTTTGTAGTGTCATGTTCGGCTTTTAAAAGAGTATTTTGCGATAGTGCATAAGATATCCCAAAAAAAGGTGATACTTTTTCGTTAGAAAAGTATCTTGAAGCCTGAATCTGACCTCCTCGTCCTTTGGTTTTACCCGGTCTAGAGGCAAATGAATCATTTAAATAAGTTAAGGGGTTTTTAAAGCTGAAATTTGAATCATTTAATACGCCCCACCCCAAACCAAAATGAGTATCTATTTTACCAACACCATAGCTTGCGACTATGTATTCGGAACTATAAAACCCGGTACCAGCGAAATCATTGAATCCAACAGCAATAGCAGGGAATACCCCCTCTTCTTTAACCCTAAACTTAACATTAAAACCTTTGTCTTTATAATCTTGGTATTCGAAACCAGGATATGGCCTTCCTTGAATATTAGTATAAAAAAATGATGCCTCCATCCAGTCAAAAGGTGATGCAGTCATTGTTATTTTTTGATCAGGTGTGCCATCGTAAAATGTGAAGCCAAATGATCCAGCGTCATACAATCTTGCAGAAGGCATGTTTACCAAGCCAACTACACCATGATTATTGTATGTATTATGTTGAAAATTATCTGCAGATATTATCAATGAGCATGAAAGAAATAAAAAAGAGAGAAATCTTGCATTTTTAATTAAATAAAACATTTTTTATTTTTAATAAAAGCATAACATCGTGAAGAAACTTTACTATAGTTATAAATTTCTTGGCAAGCTGAAATACTTATTATCTTTAATTATTCTGATTACTTAACAATGATAAAGAAGTTAAAGATACTGTCAGATTTCCTAGGATTTGTGCATAAGCAGCATTTATTTTGCTTGTGACCAGAGGATTGTCAGTCTTACGAGGAACTATAATAATTGAACCAGGGTAGATCTCATAATCTATAGGCTGCCTCATAAAGACACTCTTTTTTAATTTAGCTTTTACAGAGTTACCATTTGGATGCAGGATGTATATCTGGTCACGGTTAGCAAAATCACTGAAGCCTCCTTTCATATCAATATAATCAATTATCTCTTTATTGCTTTCGAACTGAGCAGTTCCAAAAGATGAAACTTCACCAAAAACATAAACAGTATTTAATTTTTCTGGAATAAATATCTTGTCATCATCTTGTAGCTGGATATTTTTTTCAGGATTTTCAGTCAAAGTTGTTATATCAAACTCGGCGCTTACCCTGCCTGATACAGGTGCGTTTTTAAGTTCGAGCATTAAATTTGTTAAGCTAGTAATATCCCCTTCCATTGAGCTCCCTATCAGGGAGTTTGATAATGTATTAATGAAGTCCTTGTATGATTTCTCAACAACCATTTCATTGACTTTTTTTGTAGACTTATTTTCAAGAACACCTCCAAAAGGATAAGCATTTTTTGTGTAGCCGCCTGCTCGTAACACTAATTCTAGCACTCCATCACCTTCATTTAATACATATGGTCCTGGAAAAGCTACAGCCCCTTGAATGTTAACAGTTCTGTAGTCATATTTTTTAATTACAAGTAAATCACTATCAAAAGGTGGGAGATTGTTTAAATCTGATAATGCAGAAAACTTGATAGTTTCTATATCTCCATTTTTTAACCTTAATAAATTAATGTTAGACAAATCAGCTTTGTTTGTAACTTCGTTTGCAAAAGAAATACCTGCACGAAGATCTTCATTATTTTTTATCTCATATATGGCAGGCCTTCTTACTGCACCTGATATTGTAACGAGATTAGATACTGGTCTTATAAAAATAACGTCTCCAGATCTAAGTCTAGTATTTAAAGCGCCTTGACCCATAATAAAAGTTTGATATAAGTCAACAGATTCGATTTTTTTATTGTCTCTTATTAGGTCAATGCTTCTGTATGAACCAATTTCTGATGGTCCTCCAGAAACGACTAAGGCATGAAATATATTTGAATTACCGTTCAGGGTATATGGGCCAGGATTGAATACATTACCTGCAACTATAATTTGAATATCCCTGATATTAACAAGAGTTACAAATACATCAATTCCTATAGTAGATTTTTTTATACTACTCTCAATTAAGGCAATAGCAGAGCCTAAGGAGAGCCCTGAAACATAAATCTTACCTATGTTATCTATATTTACTGAGCCATCTCTTTTTACAGGAACAACATATGAATTGCCATCATTACCAACTATTTGAATTTCAAGGACATCTCCATAATCCAATACATAAGAATCATCAAAATTTGGTTCATTTATTGGCATAAGGGTGGTTTGCATTTTAGAAAAAATGCTTTCTCCAAATCTTTTTAAGATAGTTTTATCTTCCATATACTCATTATTAGAATTGTCACGGTTTCGATAAAAAGTTTTTTTCTTTGTAGAGGGTTTTTCAATATATGTAGAGGGCTTTCTGTATAGGGGTTCTTCAAGATTTTTTTTAGATTCGTTTTCGGATAATAAATCCTCTCTTACTTCTTCTGGCAAACTATCCAAAAATGCAATATCTAAATCTGATCCAGCTGACTGTGAGGTAAGCGTATTTGGAAAAAGAAAAATTAATAACAAAAAGGGTCTGAATATCTTGTTCATTTTATGAGCATAGTTTAGTTTTTTGTATTATAAACTAAATTAGTAAATTGAGAGTAGAATTAATTTATCAAAAAAAATATTAGAGATTCTTTTGTTCTAGAATTCCTGAAGGAAGATAGAGTCTATAGAAAGAATTGTATTTTTAATATTTTCAATAACTTCATCCACTTCATTATCTGTAAGCGTTTTATCATTTGATTGAAAAATAAATCTGTAGCCTATCTTTGTAATATCATCTTTTTTATTCTCATATAAATCAAACATGTATGCATTTTTTAAATATTTAAAGCTTAAATTCGAAATTTTATTAATCACAATAGGAATCACGTTCACATCTCTTAACGAAAATGATAAGTCTCTGTAACTTGATGGGTACTCAGATACTGGAATATAACTTATAAAATCTTGAGGTAGATTCCTTTTATAATTCAATTTCTTGAATTCGCTTGATAGGGCTTCAATATCTATTTCTAATGCATAAATAGGAGTTTTGATTTTTGTATTAAGTTTATCTCTTTTAACCTCTATGATTTTGTCATCAATATTTATATCAAGATGCTTAAATAAATTTTTAAGATATTTTTTATCTAGTTTCTTTGAAAATTCAATGTAGTTGTGACCCTCTCTCCCAGATACAAGTAATGAAATATTTTTAACTTTTAGATTCTGGTCATTCTTTTTTATATAAATATCAGAGATCTCAAAAAATTTAATTGAATCTTTTTGTCTTTTTTCATTAAAAATTAAATTATTAACTAATGATTCTGTAATTGATGATCTGATAAATTTTCTATTTGAGTCTAATGGATTATCTATTAAAATTGAATTAGGAATTTTTTCTTTTGAAAATGGTGAATTAATTACTTCATAAAACCCATTTTCTACTAAAAATATTTTTAATTTATCCTCGGCACTTGTAAAAGCTTTTACTGATTTATTCGATATGCTTATACTTTTTTTTGGTATATTGTCATAACCAATTACTCTAGCAATCTCTTCGGCTATATCATTTTGATGGAATATATCATTTCTAAAAGAAGGTACTTGTAACTTTTTGTTAATAATAAAACCTAGATCTCGCAGTATATTTAAATATTTATCTTTCGATAAATCTATTCCGATAATTTTACCTACTTTTTCAGTATCAACCTCAAGCTCGGTTTTAATATAATCATGAGGTTCGTTTTTATATAATTCAATGCTCTCAATTTTTGCATGATCTTTTACTATCTGAATGAATCTCCTTAAAACCTTTTCATGACATAAAGGATCTACACCTCTTTCGAACTTATGAGATGCATCTGAGTGAATATCATATTTAATAGACTTTCCAACTATTGATTCAGGTTTAAAATAAGCACACTCTACTAAGCACCTTTTAGTATTAACTGAGCATGAAGTACTTTCACCGCCCACAATACCTGCTAAATTTACAACATTCTCATTACTTGAAAAGACAAGATCTTCACCTTTTAAAGAAATATCCTTACCTAATAAGGTTTGGAATTTAGAGCTATTTAACTTATTTTCAAGCGTCAATTCGTTACCAATTAAGTCAGAATCATAGCAGTGAGTAGGTTGACCAATTTCATAAGCAAGGTAGTTAGAAATATCTGTAAAGAAGTTTTTCTTTTTTATATTTAGATCAGAAAAGTAATTTTCAAGATAATCCTGATAAGGGTTTGTCTCGCCATTAATCTCTATCTTTAAAAACGAAATTCTATTACAGTCATCTTTTGCTTTATTTATAAAATTAAATTCTAGATTTGGTATGTCATCTTTATAAATATTTGGGTCTAGATTAGTTTTATAAAATACATTCAGGTCTCTAGCCAAACCTATTAACGAAAGACAGTCTCCTCTGTTAGGAGTAAACTCTATATCAAATATTAAGTCATTTATTTCATGCTCATGACCCAGCTGAAATAATTTTTTAGATAACTCAGCAGGTGATGGTTTATCTAAAAGATAATTTAAAAGATGTCCATATACTACTTTCATTTAAATTGGTTTAAAAAATCTAAATTAGATTTATAAAATTCTCTAATATCTTTAACTCCATGTTTAAGCATGGAAATTCGTTCAATTCCTAACCCAAAAGCCAGCCCGCTAAATTCCTTAGAATTAATATTACAGTTTTCTAAAACAATAGGATTAACTATTCCACAACCTAAGACTTCTAGCCACTTACCATCATTTGAAAGTATATCTACTTCTGCAGATGGCTCTGTAAAAGGAAAAAAAGAAGGACGAAATCTTAACTCAACATTTTCCCCAAATAATGAATGAACAATTTTATAAATTAAATCTTTTAGTTGTGCAAAATTAACATCCTTGTCTACGTATATACCTTCAACTTGATGAAACATTGGTAAATGAGTTGCGTCATCATCTTTTCTATAAACCTTGCCACCAGAGGTAAATGCAATTGGTGGGTTATTCTTAAGCATAGCCCTAATCTGCACAGGCGAAGTATGAGTTCTTAAAACATGAGTTTTATTTTCTACATAAAATGTGTCATGCATCTGTCTAGCAGGATGTGACTGTTTGATATTTAACATATCGAAATTATATTCTTCGGTCTCTATTTCAGGGCCATCGATTGTTTCAAATCCGAACTCTTCTAGAGTTCTAAGAATTAAATCTTTCATATTTGTAATTGGGTGAAATGACCCAACATTTTTAGATATTTCGATTGAAATACCTTTGCTATCAGACATTACAGAAATTTAACCTACAGATTTCTTTAAAATTATCTCAAAAGTTGAGGGATCATTTATAGCTATATCTGACAGTATTTTTCTGTCTAGAAGGATATCTTTTGATGAGAGTTTATTGATAAATACTGAGTATGAAATACCAAATTCTCTTGTAGCTGCATTTATTCTAGCAATCCACAATGCCCTAAAACTTCTTTTCTTAATTTTCCTGTCTCTAAATGCATATTGTAAAGATTTAATATTTGACTGTTTTGCAGTTCTAAATAGCCTACTCCTGGCTCCATAATGGCCTTTGGTAGCACTTAATACTTTCTTATGTTTTGCTTTAGCTGTTACTGATTTTGTTGTTCTTGGCATAATTTATCTTCTTATAAGTTTAGAGGCCATCTTAAGCACAACACCTGTTAGCTTGTTAAGACCTCGATTGTGTCTTTTTCTTTTAGTAGACTGTTTGGTTAGTATATGATTTCTATTTGCACTTTTGCTTTTAACAGATGAGCCAGTCTTTTTAAAGCGTTTTGCAGCTCCTGAATGTGTTTTTAATTTATATGCCATATTAACCTTAATAATTTTATTTCTTTTTTAAAGGAGAGAGAACCATTAGCAACTGCCTACCTTCAAGAGATGGCTCTTGATCAACTTGAGCTATTTCCAACAACTCTTCTCTTAATCTATTAAGCAGATTAAGACCCATATCACTATTTAATATTTCTCTACCTCTAAATCGGACGCTTATTTTAGTCTTATCTCCGTCAAGAATAAAGCTTTTAATCTTTTTTAATTTAATATTATAGTCGCCTATATCTGTAGATGGTCTAAATTTAATTTCCTTTGTCGTATTCCTTTTAACCTTAACCTTAGAAGAAGATAAACTTTTCTTCTTATCAAAAACATGCTTGCCATAATCAAGAAGCTTACAGACAATGGGCTGTGCATCTGATGGAGATACCTGAACTAAGTCTAAAGAAGACCGTCTTGCAGATTCCATTGCAACTGAAAGATCTACCAATCCTTGTTTTTCACCATTTGCACCTATGAGCATTACCTCACTAGCTTTAATTTTTTCATTTATGGGAGTTATGTTTTTTTTCTGAGATGCTATGAGAATACTACCTATAAAGATGATTTGAAATTATTTAATGTCACTATAATTTTGAAAGACTGGATAAATCTAATAATAAATTAATATTTGCCATAATTGGTGCAGATTTTATACTAATTAGCCTAATTCGCAAATATTTTATTATGGCTGTAAAAAAGATTCTTGCCATTGATTGCCAGAAATCTCATACACATTCCTTTTATTTAGTCTTGATTCATGACCTTCCCAAAACTCAAAGTAAAATGGCTTGAAAGAATAGCCACCCCAATAGTCGGGACACTTATCTAATTTACTTAACTTAAGAGTTTTATTATAGCTATTTATAACCTCATCATATGATTTGATTCGATTTGATTGCTCAGAGCTTATCGCAAGTGCATTTTTATTAGGATCTCTATCTTTAAAATATTCATTGTTGAATTTAGAGGAGGTTTTTTTTATATTTGCCTTTATTCTAATTTGTACATCGACTGTATTCCAATAAAACAGGGCTGAAATTTGATTATGAGAATTAAAGCTTCTTGCCTTTGAGGATAAATAATTGCTAAAAAAAATCCATTCTTTATCTTTTATAAATTTAAGATTTACAAATCTTGAATTAACTTCATCTAAATTCTTATCAAAAGAGCTAATTACAATTGCCTCAATACTCTTCTGATTTCTTTGAACTGCCTTCTTGTAATAATTAAAAAAAGTTTTGTAAGGCTTCGAGTCATCTAAATTAATAAAATCTATCATCTTTGTTTATTGTCATTTTTAAAATAATAAGAATGGCGCTCAATATCTTCTTCATTTCTCTCAGAGCCATATTGGATTTCAATTATATGACATGCTTCATTTGATAGGTTTATTGCCTGATGCCATGTTTCTTTCTTAACATGAAAACTTTCATACTTTGACAGTAAAAGCTCCTGAATTTTTTCAGGATTACCTTTGCTATATTTTATAAGGCATGACCCAGAACTCACAAACCAGATTTCTCCTCTATGAAAATGTTTCTGATAACTAATACCCTTACCTGGATATAATATAAGCTCCTTTACTTTAACGTTAATATCAGAAAAAATATTATGGAATTTACCCCATATTCTATGCTCAGACTCAAACTGAAAATCTTTAAGAATTAAGCTAGATGAATTAATTTTGTTAGTTCCTCCAATGCCGAATTCAAACTGTATACCATCAACAGACATTTCTGGGATGTTACCTTCATTTCTATCACCACCATTACAAAAAATAATTTCATCAAATGGATGATTCTTTTTAATTTTTTCTAATGCATCTGAGCAACTTCCTATATCATCATCTTTAAATTTAATAACGCTATCAACCATTGACAAACTTTCTACTACAGTTTTTCTTTCGTTAAAGGGCATAAAAAATTTACTTTTCTTTTTTTTAAGCCAATCATCACTATTCAAAGCAACTATAAGAATGTCGCCTAATGCCTTGGCTTCATTAAAATAAGCAATATGACCTGAATGCAGTGGATCAAAACCACCACTAACAACAATTATTTTCATAAATTCATTGTACTTTAATTTATTTAATCAAACCCAGTGACTGGATATATTTATCAATTACAATCTGTTCACTAAATTCATTTTCAGCTTTTACTCTACTTTTATTTCCCATCTGAGTTCGACCCTCATGACCAAGGTTAATTATTTTTTCTAATTTATTAATTAAATCTTTTGTTGATCCTGGATGGCAAAGGAACCCATTTTCTCCATCATCAACTGTAAATGAACAACCTGCTGTATTCGTAGTTACTATTGGCTTTCCCATTGCAGCCGCTTCAAGTAAAGATCTAGGAACTCCTTCTGGGTAGATTGATGGAAGAACCACGCAATCGGAATTAGCTAAATAAGGACGAACATCTTTAGTAGCGCCCAAATATGATATCAGCCCTTTTGATACCCATTCATTCATTACCTTGTGAGATACAGCTGCATTATTAGTATCATCTAAAAATCCAAGGGCTTGAAATTCAACCTTTTTGCCATATTTTTTTCTTAAAAAATCAGATGCCTCAACAAATGAAAGAATCCCTTTCTCATAAAGCATTCTGCAGACAATTAAAAATCTAACAACTCCATCATCTGATGATGGCTTTGAATAAAATAAATTTAAATCAACACCAGAACCTGGAATAAGGTCACACCTATCTTCAGTTAGAATTTTATTGTTGATAAATAACTTTTTATCATGCATATTTTGAAAAAAAACTTTAGTAGCAAAAAGCTGTGAGGCCTTGTATAGCATGATAATAAAATCAGAAAATAGTGATTTTTTTGTAAAAGCAGCACCTAATCCTGAGATATTGTTAATAGCTTTTGATCTAACAATTGATGATGCAAAAGTACCATAGATATTCATTTTTGGTGTAAAGTTCATTACTGCGTGCGGCCTTAAATAGATATATATAAATACCAAATTAATTAAGCTAAATAGCTCTTTGAACAAATTGATGCTCCTCCCATTGAGATAAAAAGAAAAGTGTCTAGCTCCAAGTTTAATTAAATCCTCAACATAATCATCATAGGGGGCGACCACAATAACATCGCATCCGTGATCTATTAAAGCAATGATAGTATTTTTTCTAAAGTTATAAATATACCAACTAGTATTAGCACAAAGTACAATTTTTATTTTTCTATTTTTTTTTTTCATTTTTATTTAAATTATTTTTAATCTTAAATAAATTCATTTTTAAAAACGACACACTTAGCTAAGTTTTCTTAAGGCAGATAACGACTTCTTTTACTTTAAGATCGTTTTCATCAAAATCTTTAAATGCCTTATTAAACTTATTTATAGTAAGAGGAAGATTTTCCCATGATGAAATATTTTCACACACAATCTCAAATCCTGCATCAATAAATATTTCTCTCATTTCTGAATACCTTAAGCGATTTGTGTAAAACCCCGATGAAGCCATGAAATTACTCTCCCATAATGATTCTGAGAACCTTAAATTGTTTAAGCTATATGAGAGATGGTCTTTAAAATCTATTGAATGAATACTTAGGCCGTCTTGTTTAGAGAGACGGTATGTCTCCTCAACGAATTCTTTAAATTCATCCTTACGAACATGCTCAAGGCAGGCTTGTGAAATAATAAAATCAACTGAAGAGCTATCAATATCTTTGAGACTAGATGTTCCTCTAGTTAAATATGAGGCTTTGCATATTTGCAGAAGATCCTCAAATGAATGAACTCCATTGAAATCTAAAGATGTTTTTCTTTGAGCGTTAATTTCATTGAGAATTTTTTTGTAAATTTCTATTTCTTTTGTTGCAAAGCTATCTACATCTACTAATATAGAGCTCATACCGTAAGACGCGGCAACAACTGCAGACCCTATGCTATCTCCACAGCCCACCTCTAGTAAATTTTTATTATTTAATGTGCTTTTATTAACATCTCCAAATTTAATTAGGGATTCAAAATTATTAATAACATAAGATGAATTATCCATATCCCCATGTTTAAAAATTCCTAAATTCCGCCAAAAACGATGAATATTCACAGGAAGACGTGCCAGAATTATTTTTAAAAGAATCTTTAAGTACCAAGGTATTAATTTATTCATAGTTTTTTAATTTAAATATCCTGTAATGTTTACTAGCAAAGCTTTTTTGCTTACATATCAATATTGTAATGTAACTGCATTCTTTTTCCCTTATTCTTTCCTATTTCTATTAACATTCTTTTTAATGATTTTATTATTTAAGCCATATCGCCTAGATGGTCTCAAAATATATAAAGACTAAAACTCAGATTGTTTAGTTAGAAGTAATTAATCACCTATATTATAAAAAACTTGGGTTTAATCTAAACAAAGTAAGTTAGCAAGTTATATGTATAGTATGACCCAAAAGAAATCAAAGAAATATAGGCAATTATTCTATAGTCTTTTTTAATTTCAGGAAGCCATACAAGTGTGCTAAACATCGTTAATTCTAAAGTCCTGTGTGCCAACATTGGAAACCATAAAAGACCAAACCATAATACAAATCCCATCAAAGATATATAAAAAAATGGCAACGTATTTTTATTGATATCTTTTACCCTAATAAACCCAATAAACATCACAAGAAGTAGAACAATATTTCTAATAGAAAAAATAGTAACTTGTTCGCCAGCTTTATCCTTAGACATGAGATTTATAAGCGTTTCAAGATATCCGTCAGTTATGGAGATAAGAATATTTTTACTAAAATAACCTATTAAAAAAGCAAGAGATAAAATTATCAAAATATAAAAACGATTGCTTTTTTTAAAAATGCTATTGAGGTAAATAAAAGGGATGAAGAGGATAGAAGTAGTATGAAAAGATAATGCAATAAGAAACCAAAGGCTTTTTCTAGTAAAAGACGATCTTATTTTACATGCTTCTGCTACAGAAATCATGCAAAATGCAGCGGCAAAAGCTACCCTGATCTGAATGAACTCATACAAAACTAATATGCATAAAGAGTATATCAATATTAGTATTGGCCAATCTCCTCTTCTTGAATAAAAATTAAGTTTTATAAACAGAGACAGGAATACAATTAAAAAAACTAATAAAGGAAAAGAGGCACTCCCAAAAAGTGTCTTTATTATAATATTAAAATATTCAAACCCACTTTCATATCTGCTATCAAAATCATATTTTGTAATTTTATTAAAATAGCCCTCATATTGAATTCTGTCAGGGCCTACTCCAAATAGTTCTAAAGAAGATAGAGCAGCTATGACAATTGCTATTAAAAAAACAACTAATGTCTTTTTTTTAATTGTTAAATTTTGATAATTAGCCATATCTTATAAAGGTATTTAATAAAAAATATTGGGAGCAAGGATATCAAATAAACAATAAATATATTGCTTTCAGAATGATCTGAAATTCTTACATGATTTTTTTTAACAATTGCTAAGTCAAGTGCATTGTTCATTCTGAGCAGTACAAATATCTTCCAATTAAATAACTTGGTTTGCACTGAATGCGATAATACAGCTTTTTTAATTGAATCATGGCTATATGTATCTGACAGGGATAATAAAGCATCTGACCAGTCATTTATAAATACATTTATTGCATTTTTAACCCAGTAACTTGTGGAGCTTCTTTTTGATGTTAAGCAATTTTCTTGTATCCAATAAAAAGAGGACCCATTGGCTATTGAAAAAAATATAATATAGACCTGTGGAAAATTAGCAGGATAAGATTTAATATTTTTAAATGCTAAAGAAATTACTTTTTTGGAGTATATAGTTGCGCCAGTATATGAAAGGTGCCAAGCAAACTCTTCTAGTATTACATTTCTATCTTGAAAAAATCCTGATTCCTTACTTTTTATTCGTGAGTCTTTATTTACTGATAATAAATCAGGAGAATTTAATTCAATTTCATCTAGTATCATAGGAAACATCTCATTGATTACCACAGTACTATCACCCATAACCCAAACATAATCTTCGCTAGGCATTTTTAAAGAATTTAACAGATTTTTGTCATGCCCTAGCCTTTTATTATTTTTATGATATGTGATATTTGGATATTTTTTTTGAATCTCTCGAATTTTTTGTAACACATTATCTGACTCACTATCATCACAAATATATATAGGAATACCAGTTTCTTTAAAAAAATCTATATTACTTAAAATGTTGAGCTCTATCCCTGAGGTTCTTTCATATGCAGGGATGGCAATAGCTAGGGTTTTTCTCATTTTCTCTCATCTCCACTTAAAATACCCAAACTAGACAGATAGTATTTCAGACCACAGTAGATATCCTTTGATTTATAATTAATAAGTCCTTCAAGCATAGATATATCAATATCAATTATTTTTTTATCAAAACTTCTGTCTTCACCTATTGTTATATTAGGTTTTTTGTTGAGTAATTTGTATAGTTCATCTATTACTTCCTTCAATTCATTAACCTTGCCACTACCAATATTGATTATCTTATTCATAACTCTCTTATTAATTAGCATTAAAAAAATTTCAACTAAATCGTCTACAAAAAGAAAATCTCTATATTTAGATGAAGAACCGTAAAGGTTGATTGGTTTAGATAACATAATTTGTTTAATAGAATTTTCTATGAAACCTTGATTTGCATTTACATTATTAAGATTTCTTCCATAGACATTAGTTGGACGCAAGATTAAATAATCTAAATCTTTTTTAATAACATATTGTTCTATTACATGTTTGGAGGCGCCATAAAATGTACTTTGACCTAATTTAGATTTTTCAGTAATTTTAGAAATGCTATCTTCATAAATAGCGCCTGCTGAAGATAGATAAATAAAAGGTATATTATTTTGTTGGCAGGTATCTACAAGAAGAAAGGTTTTACTAATTAGACTATCATATTCTTCAAAAAAATTATGAGCACTGCTTGAAGGTACAATACCTGAGGCTGTATGCACGCAGTAATCAATATGGCTTCTTTCTAATATTTTCTTAAGAGATGAATATGAGATTCTTTTCAACGTAATAACATTATGCCCACATTCCTTTAATCTCTTCGAAAGTTTATTTCCTATAAAGCCACTCGAGCCAATAATTAAAAAATTAAATCTCCTCATAACTTCTCTACTATAGTATTCAATTTTGGTAGGCCATGGATATAGCCTAATATTTTATTTGCCTTATTGAAAAAATAGTTTTGCAATTCATGGGCTTCCATTGCAAGCATTTTATTTGCCTCATCATACAATTCATCTCTTTCAAGTAATATCCCTGCAACCTTTAGCATCGATATGAAATTATCAGCCTCTGTTCCACTTGAGACAATTGGAAAATCATTTGCAACCAAAAAAGGTTTTTTCATAACAAGTCTTGAATACATTAAGGTGCTTCCAATACTGTCATAAATAACTAGTTTCTGCATTTCATGCACTCTATTAGTCATCCCATATTTAATTGATATATTTTTTCTTATTAGATTATTAAAACCTGGGTATGGATAAATAGATATTTTAGTTTTTGGATGCTCCTTTTTAAGTTTAAAGGTTATATCCATGTATTCATTTAATATTAAATCTACAGATGAAAATCTATGACTCATTACAATAGAACAAGAGTTGATTGTTGGTAAGAACCTTTTTGTTCTATATCTTGATGGAAAAACATTATGTCTTCCCGTACCCCAATAAAGCATTTTGTTTGCGCCATTATGCTCAAGATCATAATCAATCCTTCCATTGTTCAAACCATAACCTCCACCATGCTGAATATATATTAAATTAGCATTATTATTTCGAGCTATATAACTGATCAAAGGATCATTCTGAAGACAATAAATATTTGTATATATATTTTTAATATTTGGAATATATAAAGATATTTTATTTAGAAACTTAAATGACTCCATGTGACTCTTAGGAAAGTGCCAGCAAATAATTTGAGCAAGATCATGGTCTATATTTTGTTTTAATAGCTCAGAATAAAATTTAGTTCTTAATGATGAATCTGTTTTGAATAGTTTTACAATTTTATACGATATATTGCTAACACATGCCTGTGAGCTATAGGGAGCAGCATCACTAGCTATGATATTTTTTAAATTAAATAGCCTATAGATTGATATAAATATTCGATGAGGTTTTGTAAAAATATATGAAAGGACACGTTTATAAAAAATTTTTCGAGTATTTATAGCAGACTTAAAAATATCCCCAAATGAAACCAAAGTTCCGTATAAGTGGGTAGAAGTAACCCTTCCTTCAATAGACTTAATATTATTGTTTTCAATAAGCCTCAATAGGATTAATATAAAAATTTTTTCTTCGTTTCCAGTAAATACTGGTTGATTTTTAGTCAAAGCAAAGATCGCTTGTAAGGCTATAGTTATTTTTTGCGATAGCTTTTCAATATTTTCATTTGTAATCTTTTCATTCATTAGTTTTTATTTTATACATTATTTAAAAGTTACGATGAAATCAATTGGTCTACATCAATTATTAAATTATATTTTTATAATCTGATACTTGCCAATCATTATTAGGTACTCTCCAGTCATTACCATATATGCTTTGAATATAATCCTCTAAAAAAAGAGGTTGCGGCACCTGTATATTATGAATTGATGACCAATCTTGATCATCAAAATGTTTTTTATCACAAGAAAACAACTTACCGTTAGGATAAGGCTGAAAACATTTATTTTGAAAGAAATATTTTCTACATATGTCGATGTAAATAGGCTCATTATCTTCAATAGCAGTTAAATTAGTGAGAGTTATTTTTAGTAAGTCCCCTTCCTTGAGAAAATCTGATTCTATTTTATTGTATTTGGTATTTATATTTATCTCTAATTTATCTTGAATATGTTGAAGACTAGATAGCAGAATTTTCATATGACTATCATTAACTAGAGAAATGTCTGTATCGCTATATTCTGAAAAAAATTGATTCCTTTTTAAAGCTAACAATGAGGAGAAATCTAACCAATATTTAATTGAATGAGTTTGAGATATATTCTTTATTTCCTTGAGAATATTAATAATTATTTTATTATTTTCTTTAAGCTGGCTATCCTCAAGTTTTATATCATTTTTTGTGAATAGAAAAATCTTATTTTTTTGAATTAACTGTTCTTGAATAAGATTTTGAGAAATTGAATGGCTTTCCCTGCCACCAATATATACAAAGTCATAACTTAATTTTTTGAGGCTACTAGGTTTAAGAATTGGAATCCCATCAAAGTTTTTTCCTTGTTTAGTCTTATCATTATCAACAAAGGCTACTACTTCAATATTTTTATAATCTTTCTTTAACTTTCGGTAAACTGCTCTTGAATACCAACTTAGGGAATATATAATTATCTTTTGAGAATTCATTACTTTTTTGCAACGATCCGAATAAGAACTGGGTCATCTCCTTTATATATGGCAAGGCCATCTGATTCAATAGCATCAATTATGGTAAAACCACAATCAATTAATCTAGATTGAAGATCAAGGAAGTCTATAAATCTTCTATAATGCCCATCACTCCTTTCATCTGAACTAATAACATCACCTTTTCTAAATCTTTCAGATTTATTTGATCTGCATTCAATATAAAGAACTCCGTTTTCGGAAAGAAGTTCATAACATTCTTTTAAAACAATTTTTTCTTCAGCAAGTGGCATAGCATGAAGAACGAATCTTGAATATGCTAGCTCATAACTAGTGCTTTTAAGCTCGTCGATGCTATCGATAGTTCCTGCAAATAAATCCATAGACTCTGAACCTCTCTGATTTTTGCAAGCTTCAATTGCTTCAGGCGAATAGTCAATACCTGTAACTTTCATGCCATTTTTAGCAAAATAAAATGTATCTCTTCCGTTTCCGCAACCAATTTCTAGTAAGCTCTTGCCTGAACCCTCTCTATCCATCACAAATTCTGCAAAACTTGAAGGGTTGGAAGGAACATCATTGGAGCTATAGTAATCCTTCCAGTGATCTGATCTGCCATGATCATTAGAGTTTAATGTTTTAGAGACTAAACTTTCATAAATAGAATTTACAACAACAGGGATTGTATTTTTAGTTGAATTATCAATAACAAGATCAGCCTTCTTAAGATCGTCATATTGAGAATCAAAAACCTCTCCTTTTTTATATATTTTTTTAGTTAATGAGTCTCTAAGAATTCGTTCTTCTTCAGGAACTTGTAACTCTACAATTAATGAAAAAGGAATATTATCTTTTATCCAGTCTTCAGTCTCATTAAATTTGCCAATGGCGGAGATAACAACGAGATTTTCTTGAGAAATTATAAAATTACATAGAGTAAAGTAGACTTTAGCCAAGGCTACCCTATCATTCATCTCATACCCCCAACTGTTTCCAAAAATTCCTCTAAGATCATCACCATCAAAGTGAATTATATTAGAATATTCGCCCCTAAGATTTCTAACAAGTTCTCTGGCTACCGTTGTTTTTCCTGCAGCTGAATAGCCTGTAATCCAGATAAGCCCTGATTGATGAATTTTTTTCATTTTGAAAGTCCCTAAAATTTGTTATTGAAGTGTTCTTTATGTAGAGTGAATTAAAAATATGTGTTAAATATTGCGATAGCTTCGGTTTTATTATAACACCCATTTATTACCCCAGGCCAACTTTCACAATTATCTTCTGATACAACCCTTGGCAAAAGAGTATCAAATTTAATTGGGATATTCTTCCATCCAAGGTAGGCCATACAAGCAACACGATGCTTTCCTGAAATAATATGAACAGAAAAATCACCTGATTTTTTTTGTAGTAAGTATCCTCTCGGAAGATCAGCATCAATTTTTGGAAATACCTGCCACTCAATATAACCATGGCTTTTTAAAGATTTAAGACACGTTTTTAATCTATATATTTCAAGTTTTAATTTTTTATCAGAAACTGGTCCAAATGCTGAGTGGCCATGATGATGGTTGAGACCAAACTCTGCACTCAAGTTACCTGCAGGCTGATCAAGCCAAGGAAGTCTATGATCAAAATATTTTAAGCTATTCGATTTTATTGAATTATTTCCAATTTTGATATTATGAGCTTCATAAATAGAAGATGGTTGATGATTCTCATAGTATTGTTTTAACGATTCTTTGCCTAGTTTCAAAAATCTATAAAAGGGCTGATCAACTGAGTTAAAACATTGGCCGCCATAATGAAATACTTTTTCTATAGGTATGTTGTAAATCTTACTTCCGTTACTATACAAAAAATCTCTCTTTGAGGGAATGCTAGGTTCAAGTTCTTGCTTGAAATAATTTATAGTAGCTTTACCCTTTAATTTAAATAAAAAAAATAAAAGGATATCAAAAAATAATGGTGGCAATAATGAAATAATAATTTTTTTTAGCCTATGCAAAACTAGCATTATGATCTTTGAGATAGTTTTTTAAATAAATTATTGCTATCAATGAGATCATCATAGCTGCCATTGCCAATCAGCCTACCATCTTCCATTATAAATATCTCATCGCAATCTCTAATTGTACTCAACCTGTGAGCAATAGTGATTATTGTTACGTCTTTTAAGGAATTCATTATTTTATGAATCACTTTCTCTTCTGTTAGAACATCAAGAGCACTTGTAGCCTCGTCTAATAAAAGAATTTGTGGCTCTCTATATAATGCCCTTGCAATACCAATTCTTTGTCTTTGACCACCGGAAAATTTAACACCTCTTTCACCAACCTGAGAATTATAGCCATGGGGTAATTTGCTAATATGCTCAGATATTTGGGCAATTTCTACAACTTCATCTATTTTTTTATAATCTATATTTTTTTTATCCAAACCAAATGCAATATTTTCAGCAATTGTGCCATCTCTTAAAAAAATAGTTTGAGGAACATAGCCTACTATCGATCTCAGATTAGCATGCTCCAAAAAATTTAACTTATTTCCATCTACAAGAATATGGCCATTTGAAGGAGAGAGTAGTCCAAGAAATATATCAATAATAGTTGTTTTTCCAGAACCTGTAGGTCCAACAAATCCAACTTTTGAGCCTTTAATAATTTCAAGAGAAACATTTGAAATTACATCTTTATCAGAGCTTGGATAAATATATGAAATATTCTTAGCTTCTATAGATTTTTTAAAAGAAAAATCTTTTGGTATTCGTTGAGAAATATCATCTTCACTATCAACCATTTGATTGAGTTCCTTATATAGGCCTTCTATTGCCGGAATACTGAATCTAACAGTGGTTAGTTGGGCATATATCTGTTGCAATGATGGCATAAGTCTATATCCCGCTGCAGCATAAAGCACCAACACAGGCAAACTATCTGCAAAGTTTTCATTGGTTGATACTAAATATATAACCAAACCAAGAACACCACCAAAAGCAACCATTTCAATAAAATATCTTGGTAATTTTCCAATGATATGCTGGGAAGCTGTGTGCTTTGCAAATCTTAAAGCAGGATCATTGTAATCATTTATAAGAGTATGCTCTAAGTTAGAAATCTTCAACTCTTTGATAGATGAGAAACCTGACTGTATTATTTTGAAACGCTCTTCATTTGCGCTTACTCTATCCTCGCCAATATTTTTTAAATATTTTTTTGCAAATAAAGAAAATAATAAATATATTATTAGTAGTGGAATGAAGACATTCGTTGCAAGTGATGCATCGAAGTAGAACAAGCCAATAATAATAATAAAAACACATGAGGCATTTGTAAAAAGCATTAGCCCTGGCAATAAAACACCTGAAACAACTGCACCAACTTCTGATAAAATATTTTTTCCAATTGCGGCGCTATTTTTATCTAGAAACCAGCTGTAGTCTTGTTTAAGATAATCTCTTACAAACTTTTTACTAATGTTAAAGTTACAGCTTTGTGCAAACCTTTCTAACATATATATATTTGAAGCTTTCATAAGCATAGAAAATGCCATAAATAAAAAAACAAAGGTTCCCATTAGTATTAAAAATGATTTAATTTCTGAGCTTGATGATGGATCTGTATAGCCTAAGTAAAAAAATATTTTATTTACAAAACCATTATCTTGAATAATAGCTGGATCAGCAACTAAAGTCATATAAGGTGCTATAGAAGCTATTCCTGCAACATCTAAAAAAGCAACTATAAATGTGATTAATAAAATAAGTCTTAATCGACTTTTTTCATTTTTAGCTAAAAGTCCCATCATCATTTTTGTAAGTGAATTCATTTAACTGTTTAATTCTCCCTATAGAAAAATTTGTCTTTAGACAATATCGCCATAATATCACCTAAATAAGTGGAATAATTGAAATTCATACTAGGTAAAACTTGTTTTATTTTATTTATAGAAAGCCTTGAATCATTTGGTCTTTTAACACTAGATTCATAATTGATTGATTTTATAGGAATAATTTTTATATCTTCTTTTATTAATTTATGTTGCTGTGCTGTAGAAATAATATTTTTTGTAAATTCATACCAGGATACATAAGGTTGACCAGAAATATTATACGTGCCTGTTTTTATATTATTATCTAAGGTTAAGGTGCAAATTTGATCTAAACAATTCACAATCAATGCTGTTGGAGTGGGTCCTCCAAATTGGTCACACACAATACTTAATTCCGATACTGATTTACTTTTTTGTATTATTGTTTTTAAGAAATTTTTACCATAAGCACCAAAAACCCAGCTTACCCTGAGGATGATATAATCATTAGTAAAATATCTTACCATTTCTTCACCTAAATACTTGCTATGTCCATATATATTTAATGGATTACATTTATCACTTTCAGTATATTCTTGTTTTTTTAGTCCATCGAAAACATAATCGGTAGAAATATGAATCAGACGAACTTTAAATCTTGCGCATGCTAGAGCTAAATCCATTACTGCAATAGAATTTACCTTTGTTGCTAAAAAGCTATTGCTTTCTGCACCATCAACGCCGGTATACCCAACAGCATTTATTACAATATCTGGAGTGAGATCATTTATAATATCAAAAAAATTTGATGATAAAGAAAAATCGATAGATTTTCTGTCTGCAAAAAAATATTCATTTTTATCACATACGTGAGATAAATTTTTTAATTCACTTGCTAATTGGCCATTGCCTCCAAAAATTAAAATTTTCAATATTTACCGCCATCGACTTCTTTAATAAAAATTGGTAATAATTTATCATCTAAGTTTTTTAAAAGGGGGTTGGCTTTATCTTTTTCTGATACCAATGGATTTGAAATTGGCCAATCTATATCTAGTTCTGGATCTGACCACTGCAAACCAACTTCATAGTTTGGGCTGTATAAATCCGTACATTTATATTCAAAATCTGCATAATCTGATAAAACACAAAAACCATGTGCGAAACCAGGAGGTATAAATAGTTGGTGATGATTTTCATCATTCAATACATATGCCACCCATTTTTTATATGTTGGAGACCCTTTTCTAATATCAACTGCAACATCATAAACTGATCCCCGAGAAACTCTTACAAGCTTTCCTTGCGTATTTTTAGATTGATAATGTAAGCCTCTCAATGTATTTTTTTTTGATCTTGAATGATTATCTTGAATAAAATTATGATCAATTCCCATTTCTTTATATCTTTCTTTTTGAAAGGTCTCAAGAAAAAATCCTCTAGAATCTCCATGAGACTTTGGCTTTATCAATTTAACTTCTGGAATATCTGTATCAAGGACTAACATAGCCTATTCCTTTAAAAGATCAGATAAATATGAAGCATAAGCAGATTTTTTTAAGCTACTAATCAAATCTCTGAGATCATTTCTATTTATAAATTTTTGAGCGTAAGCAACCTCTTCAGGACAAGCAATTTTTAGACCCTGTCTTGTTTCTAATGTTTTTACAAAATTTGACGCTTCTAAAAGAGAATCATGAGTTCCAGTATCAAACCATGCATAACCCCTTCCAAGCTTTTCAACCTGAAGAGCACTTTCAGCAATGTAGCGATTATTCAAGTCTGTAATTTCTAGCTCGCCTCTTGGAGAGGGTGTTAATGTTTTAGCAATCGAACATGCTCTTGAATCATAAAAATATAATCCTGTGACTGCATAATTTGATTTTGGATTGTCTGGCTTTTCTTCTATAGATATTGCATTGTTACTTTCATCAAAATCTACAACACCATATCTATGAGGATCTTTAACGTGACATGCAAAAACAGTGGCTCCTTGAGCTTGATAATTTGCTCTTTGTAGGATGGTTGCAAGACCACCACCGTAATATAAATTGTCTCCCAGTATTAATGCGGATGGATTATCCCCAATAAAATCTTCACCAATAATAAATGCCTGGGCTAAGCCCTCTGGTTTAGGCTGAATTGCATATTGAATATCTATACCCCACTTACTTCCATCTCCAAGAAGATTTTTATATCCATCAATATCTTGGGGGGTGCTGATTATTAAAATTTCTTTAATACCTGCAGACATTAAAGTGCAAAGCGGATAATAGATCATTGGCTTGTTATATACTGGTATCAGCTGTTTGGATACTGATATCGTTGACGGATGTAATCTAGTTCCAGAGCCTCCTGCTAATATAATTGCTTTTCTTGTCATAATTTTATTAACTCTTAATTTAAATATATTATCTAACTATTATTAATGTACCATTCAATAGTTTTTTTAAATCCAGATTCAAAGGTTTCAGATGGCTTCCAGCTAAGTTTATTTAGTATTTTGGCTGGGTCTATAGCATACCTTAAATCATGACCTGGACGATCTGTAACATGTTCTATTATATCTTCAAAATATCTACCATCGGTGCATGGATGATTTAAATCATTTTTTAAAACATCCCAGATTGCCTTTACAACCTCTAAGTTTGTTCTCTCTGCATTTCCACCAATATTAAATGTATGTCCTATAAAACCTGAGTTACTGACTTTAATAATAGCCTCAGCATGGTCATAAACATACAACCAATCTCTAATTTGCTTTCCTGAGCCATAAATTGGAATATTTTTTTTATTTAGAAGCTTGTTAATAATAGTAGGGATAAGTTTTTCTTGATTTTGTCTTGGGCCATAGTTGTTTGAACAATTAGTAATATATATTGGTAATCCATATGTCCTACTCCATGCCCTTACAAGGTGGTCGGAACTGGCTTTGGATGCTGAATATGGTGAACTTGGATTATAGCTTGTTAATTCATTAAAACCAGGATCCTCAATCTCTAAATCCCCAAAAACTTCATCTGTTGATACATGATGAAAAGTAAAAAGTTTTTTCTTCTTGCCCTCAAGTCCTTCAAAATATTTTTTAGATACTTCAAGCAAATTATATGTACCAATGATATTAGTTTGGATAAAATCAGATGAGGACTTTATTGACCTATCCACATGAGATTCAGCTGCTAGATGTATAATTTTATCTGGCTCTTCTATGGTTAAAATATTAGATATTTCTTCGACATCGCATATATCCGTTTGATAAAAAATATATTTATCATTATTAGCATAGTCTTTAAATGCCAATTCATTCGCTGCATATGTTAGCTTATCAATATTTACAACAGTACTTTTATATTTATCTATTAAAGATTTTACTAGCGCTGTGCCTATAAATCCTGAGCCGCCTGTTATAAGATATTTTAAATGCATATTTATTCTCTTAAAGTTTGCAAAATATTTTTTACAATAAAGCTACTAAGCTAGCTTTCGCTTAAATCAGTCCACTTCAGTGGGGTGCCCTTTGTAATTGAATGTCTAGATTTTTTACCAATAAAATCTTCTAAATACTTTACCTCTAAACCATTTCCAGGCCGAATTGATTTGAGATTTTTATATGTAAAATCCTCACCTTCAAACATTTCTTCAACAACGTAAATTGATCTTCTATGAGACACTGAGGTTGCCTCAGATTCAGAACTTTGAAGAGATGCTGAGCCAAGTGATTTCCAAGCAATATTAGCCTGTTCAACAAGAAACTTGAACTCTGCATAATCTAGGGAAAATTGAGAATCAACAGTTTCATATGACTTATCATCAATAAAATGTTTTTCAATTACTGAAGCGCCAAGAGCTATGCTTGCTAAAGATACTGCAGTTCCAAGCGTATGATCAGACAAACCAACATGACAACCAAATAACTCTTTTAAAGTTACCATTGATTTTAAATTTGCATCTTCTGGTAAGGCTGGATAGGCACTTGTACACTTAAGTAAAATAATATCCTCTGCTCCATTGGTTCTTGCAACTTTCATTGCATTCTCAATATCTGCTAATTTAGCACCACCAGTTGACATAATAAGGGGCTTTCCTGTTTGAGCAACCTTTTTTATCAGTTGTGTATCACTTAATTCAAGGGAAGCTATTTTATAAGCAGATACATTTAAATCCTCTAAAAAATCTACTGAACTAATATCAAATGGACTACTAAAAACTTCAACACCCAAGCTTCTAGCGCATTCAAACATTGGCTTGTGCCATTCCCATGGAGTATGAGCCTCTTCATACAAATCATAAAGAGTTCTTCCATGCCATATGCTTGAAGCATCACTAATTAAAAACTCTTCTCTATCAGAATCTATAGTAATAGTATCAGGAGTATAGGTTTGAAATTTTATTGCATCAGCACCAGTAGAAGCTGCGCTCTTAATTAACTCTATAGCTCTGTCTAAGGAACCTCCATGGTTGCCCGACAATTCTGCAATTATATAGGGCTTATGAGTTATACCAATTAAATTATTACCAATTGAGATATCTTTCATTTTTATAGTCCGTAAAATTTATTGGTGTTTATTAGATGCAAAATTTACAAGATCAAAATATCTATTGACAGAATTTTCAGTGTCGAAATATCCATGCATATACAAATTATCACCGACCATTTTTATATTTTCTTTAATAAAGTTAGTACTGAATGTCGTACAATTATGAACCTCTGGACCAATATCAACTTCGTCCATTCCATATAATCCCTTTAATTCACCATCAGTAATTGCATCTTCAAAATCAGTTAAGAATTCTTCTAAAGTTACATTTTTAGGCATTCTGAAACGAAAATCTATCATAGAGACACCTGTATAAGGAACGACTGTATAATTTACAACAAAATTATCATCATTTAGAAATGAGAAAAATTGTTGTGCTGATTTCTCCAAGGTACAGAATTTACGAATCAATGTATTTTCTAGTTTATGCTTTGCAACATTATGAACAACATTAACATCGCTATCTGGATACTCATATTTTTCATACATATACTTAGCGAGTGGGACATATGCATTAACTGTGCACGAACCATAGGATATAGAGGAGTCATCTAAGTTTAATTCTTCATGATTAAACCCATAAACTAAAGTTTTTGGAATATCCCATGAGGTCGCTGAAACAATAACTAATTTTGTATTTCCTTTTAAGAGACAATCATTAGCTTCTGCTACTGTTCTTTTTCCAGAGCACTCTAAAAAGAAGTCAGGCTTACCGAGCCAGTCTAAAGATTCTGGGTCAGTAGATGTCAATCTGATATCAAACTTTTCACCACTAGGCTTAATAATGCTCAAATTATCATCACCAATAAGTTGAACTTTATACTTATTAAAAATAACATATTCATCGTGCAAAATAAGATCATATATTTGTTTTTGAGATAGATAGTCATCATTAATATAATCAATTGAGAATTTTGCTTCATTACTTCTATCCAACCAATACTTTAATAAGTGTAGTCCAAATCTACCAAATCCATTAATGCCTGTGCTTAAATTTTTCATTTTATCTCCTTATATCTTCAATAAAAAAAACCAATCAACTAGTAGTATCTATAATAAATGTTTTTCTAACAAGATCTTGTAATTTCTTCAGTTCATCTAATGTTGGTGCTGAAATTGTAATAAAATTCGTCCTTACTGAGCAATCTTTATATTCTTCAATGATGTCTCCAACTTTTTTGGTAACAATTATCTTATGAACACCCTTTATATTTCTAGCTTCCTCTAGTCCATTTATTTCTGTTATTTTGCCAGGTGAAGGCATTAAACTATATGTCTTTGATCTATGAGAAAATTTTGGGATTAAATCAAGGGTGTTGAGCTTATTCCCCATTGCTATATCTATAGTAGCCTTAATAATATCAATACCAAATGATAGCGGTTTTCTGTATTGGGAATCATACCCACCAGATGTCCTAGCAGTAACTTCTATAATTCTAATTTCCCCACTTGAGTCTACAAGAAGATCACCTTTAAATGCTCCATATTTCAAACCTATAGCTCTTGCAGCACTTCTCATCTTGTCAAACATTTTTTCTTGGATAACAGATGGTAAAGTTGAGGGTGTGACAGACTCAGTTTGAACTGCGAAAACTTCTTTCTCTAAAAAAACTCTATCTGAAATACCAGCAGGATATAGAACGCCATCATATAAAACACAATCTATACTATGTTCTGTTCCAATAATTTCAGCCTCAAGAAGAACATCAGATTCTGTAAGTAAAGCCTTTTTGGCATTATTATAAGCTTCCTGTAGATCATTAGAATTTTCTACTCTACTTATGCCTCTAGAAGCTGAATTATCACTTGGTTTTATATATAAAGGGAATCCAACGTACTCGGAAGCACTTATACATTCTTTAAAATTAGATGCTTTTTGAAACCTAACATCTTCAACACCACCATTCTTTAATGCCTCTCGCATTAATATTTTATTTTTACACTTTCTAGCAATATCAGGCCCAATACTAAATAAATTTGATTTATCAGCGGCATAAGCAACTGTATATTCAGCATCCGTACCCTGTGTATAAACACCACTGATAATATTATTACTTGATAAGTCTTTTGCCAATTTTGCTGTAGCTTCAAAATCATTGATATCCACATTATAGAATTTGTCTGCAAAAGAAGAAGCTGCGCATTTACTATTAATATCTGTTAAATGAGTAATATAACCAAGCTCTTTAGCTCTTAAGATAGCTGGTATTTGAAGCAACCCACCACCAATAATTAAGATGCCTTTATTCATTCTCACTCCAATTATTAATAATATTTAGCACATCAATGTAAAGTTCATCAATACTTCTATATGTTGGAGTATCGGTTTTTTTTATACCTTTATAGTTTACCAAAATACAACACGCTCCGATAGAGCTTGCTCCCATAAAATCTTCATCATAATTATCTCCAATCATTAAAAAATTAGAGACACTTTTTAAATTTAATAGCTTGGAAAGCCTGAAAAATCCATCAGGAGCAGGTTTTTTTAAGGAGCAATCACCATATTGAATATGCTCGAAGAAATGACTAGTACCAGATAGTTCAATTCTCTTATTTTGAACATTTTTAAGCCCATTAGTATACATCGCCATTTTAAAATTATGACGCTCAAGTAATTCTAGAAATTTTATTACTGATGGATAAACTAGTTCCCCAACAGATTGCTGCATAAGAAAGTCTTTCAAAATATTATCCTTTAATCTCTTATCAATACCCAATTCAGCAATTAAGTCATCAAGATGATACTTATAGGAATCATCAGAATTATTATATATTTTAAAGAAGCATTTTCTTAAATTAGGAATTTTTAATATTTTCTCATATTTAGTAAGAACTATGTTCCACCTCTTAAGAACAGAAAACCTTTCATCAACAAGTGTATTATCAAAATCAAAGATTATAGCTTTCGAGTTTAAAAAATTATCTTTTAACCATTTTTTTTTTGATGAAAGCATAAATATTATTAGATTTCTAAATTAAACAGGAGTAATTTAAAGAATAATACCATGTATTATAGAATCAATAGGCCTGCCATTAAGGATAATATGTTCTTTCATAATGCCTTCTTTCTTAAAGCCAGCTTCTTCGAGAATAGATATATGTCTCTCTCTAAAAGCATAGGTTTCACTAAAAAGTTTATTTAATTTTAATTGTTTTAAAGAAAGGTTTTTAATTAAGCTCAAATAATGAGTAAAGTCTTTTTTATAAAGTTCAAAATTTTCCATTCTTTCTGGGTTTAAAAGGAAAGATACTTCAGCTCTTTTATCTTCCCATGATATATGCACTAACCCACCATAACCTATTAGATTATCTTTAAAATAAAGGCCCATTAAGATTTGTGGGGGATAGTCACTATCTAAGTTACACCAAATATTTTTAATAAAGTATTTCTCTTGATCTTTTTTACCAATACTCTTTTTTTGTCGCAACACATTCATTTGGTTGTTTCTCCAGACTCTTATTAACTCTACATCATCTTTCTGAATAGGAAATATTGAGTAATCAAACTCATTAACTCTTTGCTGAGTGAAACACTTATATGTCAACATTAAATTAGTTTAAACGAGAAAATCCTGTATGACATACAGGGCCATCTAGAAGTTGATTTACATCTTGGCCATCTTCACATTTTTTAATTTGCATAAATATTGGCTCAAGTGACTCTAGGAAACTATTAATAATTTCTTTTGAGTGCTCGGTACATACATAAACACTATTTCCTGCTAAAAACCCCTTTTTTAGCATTTCCTGTGTTACAAGTGTTTTATAGGCAGCTGCATTATTACTTTCAAAGCTATAGCCTGTAAGCGCTGGAATACCCCATTGAGTTATCTTTAGACCAGTTTCATTTGCTAGTTTTTTTAGCTCCTGTCTTATAAAGTTACCAGAATCTGTAATTCTTTTCCACGACTCTTGTTTTCCCATGACCTCAAGTGTTTTTAGAGCTGCTGTAGGACCAATTCGCTCAGTCCAGAATGTACTACTAATGAAAGTATCTTGTGCTGCTTCCATAATCTCCCTTTTACCAATCACTCCAGTAATTGCATAACCATTACCCATTGCCTTACCAAACATTGCCATATCAGGATCTACATTATACTTTTTATGAATACCTCCATATGTTTCACGAAACCCTGATGTACATTCATCAAAAATTAGTACAATACCCTTATCAGATGCCAAAGCTCTAACTTTTTGTAGGAAGTTATTTTTTGGCTCATCATTTCTTAAAACTTCCATTTTAATGACACCAATATTAGAATTTTCTACAAGAAATTTCAGGTGTTCAAAATCATTGTATTGAAATGGGAATACTGTTCCTTTTAGATTTTTTGGAACTCCAGCTATATCTAGTCCAGGCAATAAGAGATTATCTAGTTTTGATTTATCTTTTAAGTTTGCAGATAAATACCAGTCATGCCAGCCGTGATACCCACATACTGCCACATTATCTTTACCCGATGCAGCTCTAGCTATTCTTATAGCAATAGCATTTGCTTCACCGCCAGATCTTGCAAATCTAGCCATATCTGCCCAATCATGCATTTCTACAAGCCTCTCTGCTAAATAAACCTCTTCCGGGCAATTAAAAGTTGACATATTTCCTTTTGAAATGTTTGCCTGAACTGCATCATCAATTTCACTGTTTCCATAACCCAAGGAATTAGTGCCAATTCCCATAATGCACATATCAATAAACTCATTACCATCAAGATCCCAAACCTTGCAACCTTTTGCTTTACTAAAGTATGATGGCCAAAGATTAGGTAAAAACATTTCTGGTCTCTTTGATAAAAGCATATTTCCACCTGGGATAACTTTTTTAGCTCTTTTATATAATTTTTGCCCTTTGCCCATAATCGCTCCTTCGTTTCTTTCAATATTATCATTTTTTTGGAAAAGGGCAGGATTAAAAGAATGCAAGTCTATAATTTTCTTCCATGAAAAATGAATATCGGGATTAAAATAATTGAATATATTACTAATAACCTCTAAATCTTCTGATTCATCTAAAGTCCATCTGTGCGCAGACAAATCTATAGAATGTCTTATAGTTTTAGTCTTAAATTTATTAGACTCTCGAATATATGGGGTTACATGCTCTATATCGTAAGAGGTGCTAGCTTCTTTATTCGCTTTTTCAAGAGCCTCAATAGAAAAAACTTCAATATCCAAGCCGTCTGGATAAGATGGCGGACTGCCATTGGTAATATAATCAACACCAGAGGTTGTGAATTGTGATATAGCATCATCAACTAATTCATAATCTACAAATGGGCAATCGCCTGTTATGCGAACAATTATATCTGCTGAATGCTTAATTGCAGTATCATAATATCGTTTAAGTACATTATTTTCACTTCCTTGTTCACAGTTATAACCAAGATTTTTAACATGATCCACTAATGGTATATTATTTGCTGCAACAGAAGTGGCTACAACTATATCTGTAATTTGGTTAGATTTCATGAGTCTTGAAATAAGAATTTCTATAATAGTTTTTCCATTTATTTTCTTCATTACCTTTCCTGGGAGTCTTGTAGAACCCATTCTTGCTTGAATAATTGCAATAATTCTCATAATTTATCCCATTTTGCAGGATTAATAAGGTTCTGATCACTGCTGCCTATTTCTGGGAAAGAATCAACTTTCAATTTATTGGCGACAGAAATGATTTCATTAAGATGTGATTTACTATCAACTCCAACTATAACTCTATTAATTTCTGAGAATGATAATGGGTAAGCAAGGCATGCCTCTACAGGCGATATTTTTTTTAATAAGAGCCAATTATGCCATTTTTGCCAAATATGATTCCAAGTCATAAATTTTTGAGGGATATCTTTTTTTTTCATTAGTAGTAATCCTTGCAAAAAACTAGACCTAGTATGCACTTCAACATTATTATTATTTAAAATATCTAGCCATCCACTAGAAACCAACCTATTATCAATCAAGTTTAATGGACTTTGAACTATATCAAAGGTAAATTTTTGCATAAGCTTTTCTAATTCATTGGGAGAATAAATAGATATTCCTATTTTTTTTACTAACCCTTTTTCTTTAAATGCTTTTAAAGCTTTATAGAGATCAGCCCCACTAGGACCCAGAAGCTCTTGAGGTCTGTGAAGAAGAATGCCATATATACTCTTCTTGTTTAATTTCGCTAAAGAAATTTCTAATTGTTGTAATGCCCAATCATAGGTATTTGTATTATTGAAAGGGATTGAGTCTAGTTTGGTAATAATTTTGAAACTATCTGTCACTGCTCTTCCAAGACATGCTTCACTATTACCGTAAGCAGCGGCAGTATCAAGTGTATCTATGCCTGAATAATTTGCATGAAAAAGAATATCATTAACATGCTTTTCAGCAATCTGACCATTAAGATTGGCTATGCCATAATTAAGACCAAACTGTGCAGTACCTAATGCAATCTTCAATTACTATTAACCTTTATTTTAATAGCTTCGGCAATTTTGACTTGATCAGCATTAGTAAGATCTGGGTATATTGGAATGCTAATTGCCTCTTTATAATACTTTTCAGATTCTGGAAAGTCTCTTTTATTAAAATTAAATTTTTTAAAAAATGGCTGTCTATAAATCGGAATATAATGAAGATTCACACCTATGCCCTCTGATCTCATTGATTCAAAAAACTCTCTATGGCTAATTTTATTTTTTAAATTATCTTTAAGTCGAATAACATATAAATGAAGAGAAGAATAACAATCTGGATTTTGCCACGGCGTAGTAATATTAACATCAGAGAATAATTGATTGTAACGGTCATAAATTTTATGCCTTTTTAAGACAAAATCATCTAAGCGGTTCATTTGACTTAGACCAAGGGCGCCTTGAATTTCTGTCATTCTGTAATTAAAGCCTAAGTCAATCTGCTCGTAGTACCAAAGTCCTTCATGCTTTTCAAGCATATCATTAGTATTTTTTGTTATTCCATGAGTTCTTAGTCTTGATAATTTTTTTGCAATGTCATCATTTTTTGTTGTGACCATGCCGCCCTCGCCTGTTGTAATAATTTTTACAGGATGAAAACTAAAAACAGAAATATCACTATACTCACAACTTCCAATTTTATTATTGAGGTAACTACCCCCAATGCAATGAGATGCATCTTCGATTATTTTAAAATTATAGATCTTCGACAGCTTAGAAATTGCCAACATATCACAAGATTGGCCGGTTAGATGGACTGGAATAACTACTTTTGGAAGAGTTCCATTTTCCTTTGCGATCTCTAGTTTTTTAGTTAAAGCATCTATGTTTAGATTATATGAGAGCGGATCGATATCTATAAAATCTATGGATGCGCCGCAATAAAGAGCACAATTTGCACTTGCAACAAAAGAAATCGGTGACGTCCAAACTATATCACCATGCTTTACCCCAAGTGCTAAACAAGCAATATGTAAGCCACTTGTTGCACTATTTACTGCAACAGCATTAGAGACGTTACAATACTCTTGAATTTTAGCCTCGAAATTTGGCACAACATTACCTTGTGTAAGGAAGTCAGATTTTAATACATCAACAACAGAGTTGATATCTTCTTGTGAGATATTTTGTCGCCCATAAGGTATCATCGTTATATCTTTCCTATTTTTTGCTTATTTACTTTTAACCAATCTTTAAGCTCATCCCTAGTCATCCATTCTGAATTTGTCTCACTGTTATATTCAAAACCGTCTTGTACTTTTTTCCCATCTTTTATTCGTTTAGGGTCATGATTCCAGCTATGAAGAACAGGTAGAATTTTATAGTGGTTAGTATATTCAAAAGTGGATGGTGAATCTTCTGGACCTATCATCTGCTCATGAAGTTTTTCACCTGGCCTAATTCCAATAATTTCTTGTTTGGACTCTGGGCTTACTGCTGAAGCTAAATCGGTGATTTTCATAGATGGAATTTTTTTTACATAAACTTCCCCGCCCTCCATATCTTCAAAAGCATGCCAAACTAGCTCAACACCTTGTTCTAAAGAAATCATAAACCTTGTCATTCGTGGATCAGTAATAGGAAGAATTCCTGTTTCTATCTTTTCATTAAAAAATGGAATTACAGAACCTCTTGAACCCATTACATTTCCATATCTTACCACCGAAAATTTTGTAGGATGAGCCCCAGAATAAGAGTTCCCGGCAACAAATAATTTATCAGATGCTAATTTAGTTGCTCCATAGAGATTTATAGGGCTGCTAGCTTTATCAGTTGACAGTGCGACTACCTTAGATATGCCTTTATCAATAGATGCATCTATTACATTCATAGCTCCATTTATATTTGTTTTAACACACTCAAAAGGATTATATTCCGCAGTAGGCACTATTTTTGTAGCAGCAGCATGAACAACAAAATCAACACCATCAAGGGCTCTATAAAGCCTATCTTTATCCCTAACATCTCCAATAAAAAACCTTATACGATCATCTCCCTCGAAAAGCTTAGCCATTTCCCATTGCTTCATTTCGTCACGTGAAAAAATTATTATTTTTTTTGGATTATATTTTTCTAAGGTCATTGGAATGAAGGTATGCCCAAATGACCCAGTGCCACCAGTAACCAAAATAGTTTTATCTCTCAACATAAAATTTATCCTTTTAATTATGTGTTAATTTTATCATTTATTATATGGAATCACATATATGATTTATACCATTGCACAAACTCATTAATACCTTTCTCTATTGAGGTATTTGGCTTAAACCCATAGTCGATAATAAAGTTATCTATATCAGCATAAGTAATGGGAACATCCCCATCTTGCATTGGTAAAAAATTTTTAATAGCTTTTTTTGATAAAGAATCTTCAATTGCCTTAATGAACCTATCTAATGTAATTGGATTGTTGTTGCCTATATTGTATATATTAAATAATGCTTGTGAATTTGAATATGCATTTGTACTGGTTGTTGGAGGAAAAGATATAACTTGCATCAAACCGCTTACAATATCATCAATGTAAGTAAAATCTCTTTTCATTTTTCCTTGATTATAAACATCGATGGGTTCTCCATTATCAATCTTTTTAGTGAATTTATAATAAGCCATATCTGGTCGACCCAAAGGACCATAGACTGTGAAAAACCTTAGCCCTGTGCAAGGTATATTGTATAAATGACTATACGAATGCGCTATTAGCTCATTAGATTTTTTAGTTGCCGCATAAAGGCTTATTGGATAGTCTGTATTATCATTTGTACTAAAAGGTTGTTTAGAATTCATTCCATATACTGAACTTGAGCTAGCAAAAATAAAATGGCCTATTTGAGAGTGTCGACAACATTCAAGAAGATTGACAAAGCCAACAAGATTAGAATCTACATATGCTGCAGGATTATCTAATGAATATCTCACACCAGCTTGTGCTGCAAGATTTATGACTATATCAAATTTATCAGTATTAAAAATACCTTCAAGATTTTCTTTATTTGAAATGTCTAATTGGTGAAAACTATAAGATTCAACTATGTTATTTAAATCTGCAAATTTACTAAGTAAGCTCAGTCGATGTTTTTTTAGCTTAACATCATAATAATCATTTAAATTATCTATTCCTGTAACATTAAACCCTTTAAGTATAAGCTCTTTTGTTAAATGAAACCCAATAAATCCAGCAGACCCAGTTACAAGGATTTTTTTACTCACTTAGCCATCTCCTAGTTATCTCCAAATATATCTCTACTAAAAACTTTATCTGAAATATCGCAAATTTCCTCTGAGAGTCTATTAGCCACAATAATATTGGATGATCTTTTAAACTCTTCTAAATCTTTTGATAATTGTATGCCAAGAAATTGATCATCATTAATAAATGGTTCATAAATAAGAATTTTTGTATCAGTTTGTTTAATTATCTCAATAATCCCTTGTATGGCAGAAGATCGAAAATTGTCACTACCCTCTTTCATTGTAAGACGATAAAAACCTATAACTTTTGGGTTAGATTTTAAAATCTCGCTAGCTAAGAAAAACTTTCTAGTTTTATTAGAAGTAACAATAGCTTCTATAAGATTTTGTGGTATTTCATTAAAGTTGCTAAGCAATTGTTTGGTATCTTTAGGAAGGCAATAACCACCATAACCAAAAGATGGATTGTTGTATCCAAGGCCAATTCTTTCATCAAGACAAATGCCCTCAATAATATCCTTAGCATCTAATTTATTGGATAATGCAAATGAATCTAGTTCATTAAAAAATGATACTCTCATAGCTAGATATGAATTTGCAAATAATTTTATAGCCTCTGCATCACAACTTTCCATAAAAAGAATATCAATATTCTCTTTATTAGCTGCATTTGAAAGAATATTTGCAAAATCTCTGGAGAGTTTTGATTTGCTACCTAATATTATCCTTGAAGGATAAAGATTATCAAACAAAGCCTTGCCTTCCCGAAGGAATTCAGGAGAAAAGATAATAGATTTAGTTTGGTATTTTTCTTGAAGACTTTTTGTATGCCCAATCGGTATAGTAGATTTGATAATGATTAAAGCATTTTTATTTTGCTCTAATGCATCTTTAACCACTGAATCAACTGAAGATGTATCAAAGCTATTATTTTCTGGGTTGAAATTTGTAGGAGTAGCGACAATTATGAAATCAGGTTCTTTATATGCCTCTTTTTTATTTAAGGTAGCTCTTAGCTTAAGATTCTTTTCAGCAAGAAAAGATGAGATATCAAAATCAACAACGGTTGATTTGTTGGAATTAATAGAATCAACTTTATCGGGATCGATATCAAGAACAGTAACTTCATTTTGTTGAGCCAGAAGCACTGAGAGTGACATCCCTACGTATCCTGAACCAACAACTGTAATTTTCATCTTAATTTCTATTTTAATTTTTAGAAATAAATGATTGGAAATAAAATCTAGTTAAAAAGAAAGCACTAGAAAGTATTAAAGAGGCTAAGAAGGTAACAATTACTATAATTTTTCTATCAGGAAGGGATTTTATTTCAGGAGCTTTCGGCGGCGATAAAATTTTAAATAGATACTCAGGAGAAGAATTTGCAACGGCTATTGTTTCTAGTTGTTTTTCAATAAGGTTATTGATACCAGATCTAACATCTGAAACATTTATTTTTTGATATTCATCTTCTAGGAATTTAATAGAATTTTTAGCGGTAGTTATATCTTCATTTTGAGTCATTTGATTAATTTCTAAAATAATTAAGTCAAGTAAGTCCTTCGCGACATAAGGAGAATAATGCATCATCGAAACATATATAAAACTGGTTTTTGTATCCAAATTTATTGAGAAATTTTGATGGAAGTTCCTGTGTGCTGATTGCAATGAAGGCTTTCCATTAAGTGCATAAGGATCTTCGCTAACCCACTTGTTTAATGTAGTATCATATATTTTTGGGTTTATAATCAGAGTATCAGTAGCACGGTCCCAGTCATATGGTGCTTCTAGTATAAAAAAAATATCATGTTTTTTAACAAATCTTTCAAAAAAATCTAAAGATTTCACAACCTCTATCCCCATACTTACTTTGTTTGATCCAGTTCCAGATGGCAATGAAATTCCTGCTAAACCAGCAACACCTGAATACTGACTAGCTATCCCTGAAAGGTTGCTACCTGAGCTAGATGCAGATGCTAGTACTGCATCGCTTTTATAAATATTTGGAAGTGATAAGGAATAAAATACAGCTAGTATAACTGCTAATGTGCTTATAAGTATTATATATAATTTCTTGCCCCATAAAACAGAAATAACTTCAACTAAATTTACTTCGTCATTTTGGTGATTTTCATTATTCATAATATAGTATAAAGCATGGTACCCGAGGCCGGACTTGAACCGGCACGATATTTCTATCGAGGGATTTTAAGTCCCTTGTGTCTACCAATTCCACCACTCGGGCATGTTAATAAATAAAGCTCCTTATAATTAGTTTATAAAATTGATTATACTTGTCAATTACAATTAATTTAAACACTTGGAGGCTGAATCCGGAATCGAACCGGAGTTAACGGCTTTGCAGGCCGCTGCATAACCACTCTGCCATCCAGCCAATTAAACTCAGACATTGTATACAATTTATAAATATAGTCTATTTCTTTATATGCATAGATCACATATGCCTTAATTTATTTCTTAAAAGTATTCATAGAGTAAAGATAGCCTGTATAAAGTGTAATTATTAAAGAGATGGTAAGTAAAATATCACCAATAACAATTAGTAACATATAGTTTATTGTTAAAGCAATAAGATAAATACTTAACGTAAAGAGCTGAATTGTTGTTTTAATTTTTGCTATAAAGGTGACCTTAGTTGCATCACTTTTATTATTTCTTGAATTGAGATCTCTTAAAGCGCCAACCCAAATCTCTCTTGTAATTATTAATGAAGCAAAAAATCCAATTAAATAGCTTGAAAGATTAATTGCTAGACCAAAAAACACAAACACTATTAAAATTTTATCTGCTATTGGATCTAGAACTTCTCCTATTTGAGAAACTGCATTATATTTTCTTGCGAGGTAGCCATCAAGCCAGTCTGTGAAACTAGCAATATAGAACAATATAAGTGCTAACAGGTAACCATCTGAAGACATCAATAAAAGGAAAATAATTGCTGCTAATACAATTCTTGAAAATGTTAGAAGATTTATAAAAGTAACCATTATTTGATATTTTGTTTTATTTGATTAGCTATTTTGTCATTAATGCCTCTTACAGTCATTAAATCATCAATATTTGCAGATTTTATATTTTTTAAACTTTTAAATTTTAAAAGAATCCTATTTTTTAATGCGGGTCCAATACCAGGGATTAAGTCTAGTTGTGATTTTTTTATAGAGCCCCTTTTCTTCTTTCTTTGAGCAGTTATTGCAAATCTATGTGACTCATCTCTCATTTCCTGAAGAACAAGATATGCTTTTGAGTACTTATCTA
>Ga0206130_10001169_pt1 | contig 39531 bp, 29 predicted proteins | sample Helgoland_Spring_9_FD_148637 | JGI IMG/M metagenome (GOLD analysis project Ga0206130, IMG submission 148637) | Pelagic subsurface seawater microbial communities from Kabeltonne, Helgoland, North Sea - Helgoland_Spring_Bloom_20160512_1 | ecosystem: Environmental > Aquatic > Marine > Epipelagic ...
ATTCCACACCCTGTGCTTACTCCTCATCTGCGCACACAGCTTATGCGCCGCAGCACACGTCTGGACCTCGACCTCTGGCTCGGAGATAGAAGCGACTTACCTTGGCAGTTTTGGCGACGACCTCTGGTTCGAAGGTACTACAGCACAGCGGCGATTGCTCAAGATGCCGGCCAAATACATTTCCTCGACTGATCGATCGCTTATCGAGACCAACGAAATTGCGCCGCGAATCGCGCCTCAAGCAATCGATGACGCCGACACCTCACTCTGGCTGTTGGAACAGCTCTTCAAAATAAAAGTGTCTGAACCGCTCGACAGCAGCCTCACACTCGAAGACACGCTTAATAATCTGCTAAGCACGATTCCGCAACGCGAGGACACGTCGCTTCGGATTAAATTCCACCGCAAAGTGGACCAAGACGCCACAGGCATTGATCTAATCAATGGCCCGACAATCTATGCCTGCCTTCAGCAACTCGCCGATGCGCATGAGTTTACATGGAGTATCCGCAAGGGCGTCCTCACCTTGCGCCCCGAATAAACCAAGACGTAAGGTGTAGGATGCCTCCAGAAACTACGCCTCTCCCTGAAAGCGGAAGACACTCATCGACACTGGAGGCAATTCCAGCTTAATCGAATACGGACGACCATCCCACTCGACCTCGTCGGCAACGACGCCACCGGCATTACCAAATCCAAGACCGCCATATTCTTTGGCGTCGGTATTCAAAATCTCCTGCCAGTATCCAGCATACGGCACACCGACTCGGAAGCCTTCTCGCTGCACGGGTGTATAATTACCGACGACTGCCAATGTATCGGTCTTCGCGGTGCCATTACGCAGGAAGGTTAAGACACTGTTATCTGCGTCCGAATTATTAATCCACTCGAATCCTTCCGGATGATTATCACCCGCGGCAAAACCAGGTATCTCACGGTAAATACGATTGAGATCACGCACCACCATCTGCACACCTTGATGGTCCAAGTATTCCAACAGGTGCCAATCCAAACTACCATCGTGTGCCCACTCTGCAGATTGACCAAAGTCACAGCCCATAAAGAGCGTCTTCTTGCCGGGCCACATCCACATAAACGCATACAGCAAGCGGAGCTGACGTGCCTTATTCGACATCGGCTCTCCGGGCATTTTCAGCATCATCGAGCTCTTGCCATGCACGATCTCATCATGTGAAAAAACCTGCGTGAAATTTTCAGAGTACTGATAGAGCATCGCAAACGAAAGCTGGTGATGCTCGAATTTTCGATAAATCGGATCCTTCTGAAAATACTCCAAAGTGTCGTGCATCCAGCCCATGTTCCACTTCATGTCGAAGCCGAGACCACCTTCGGATGTCGGCTTAGTCACTCCAGGGAATGCGGTCGACTCCTCAGCAATCATCAGTGTGCCGGGATAATATTGATGCACCAGATCATTGGTACGGCGCAGAAAATCGATTGCTTCGAGATTTTCGCGACCACCATACTGATTCGGGATCCACTGCCCTTCTTCGCGAGAGTAATCCAAGTACAGCATCGATGCCACGGCATCGACGCGTAAGCCATCGATGTGATAACGCTCACACCACGCCAATGCGCTGGCGATCAGGAAAGTGCAGACTTCTTTGCGACCGAAGTTAAAAATGTAAGTACCCCAGTCCTGGTGGAAGCCTTGCCGCGGGTCGGCATGCTCATACAGGGCTGTGCCATCGAATTGACCGAGCGCGAAACTATCCGTCGGGAAGTGCGCTGGCACCCAATCCATAATCACACCCAATCCATTCTGGTGCAGTATATCGACCAAGTACATAAAGTCTTCTGGCGTGCCAAATCGATAAGTCGGCGCAAAGAACCCAGTCACTTGGTAGCCCCAAGAGCCATCAAAGGGATGCTCCGATAGCGGCATGAATTCGACATGCGTATACTGCATGTCTTTCAAATAGTCGACTAGTTCAGTTGCTAATTCACGATAAGACAACGGACGGTTGGCATCTTCGACGACCCGCTTCCATGAACCCAGATGCATCTCATAGATTGAGACCGGCGCATTCGCCCAATCCGTCGATTCACGCTGCTTGATCCAGTCGGCATCCTGCCATGCATAACCATCCACTTTACAAACGATCGATGCATTACCTGGAGGCGACTCAAAGCGAGCGCCATACGGATCGGTCTTTAACAATGGAAAATCCCCCTGCTGCGTGCCGATCTCGAACTTATACTTGGCTCCAGCTTCTAGCCCCGGCACGAATAACTCCCAGATGCCAGATCCACCGAGACTGCGCATCGGATGGTAGCGACCGTCCCAATGATTAAAGTCACCGACTAGCGAAACACGCGTTGCACTTGGCGCCCACACGGCGAACGACACACCTGCCACTCCATTTAACTCACGCAACTGAGCACCCATTTTATTGTGGGCCTGATGCTCATTACCCTCATTAAAGAGGTAGACATCATTATCCGACAAACTAGGCAGAAAACTATATGGGTCATAGAACTGACGGATTTCGCCATTATAGCGCTCGATTCTTAAGCGGTAGGCAAATACATCCTTTCGCTTAGGGATCACCCCTTCAAAGAACCCATCATCCGTCAGACGTTTCAACGGGTAACGCCGGCCCTCGGGCTCCGACACGTCGACAACCTCGCAGGTTACGGCATCATCTAAAAAAGCGCGCACCACTATGCTAGATTTTGATCCCATTGTATGGGGATGCATTCCCAACACTGAGTGCGGCTGACTCGATGTCACCTGAGTAACCGAGTCGAGGAGGGCTTTAGAAACAATCACGGCCACAAGAAAAGATCACTTCCCTTAGTATTTGCAAGAACCATAGCCGTTTCATCCGATTCAAACAGAAAAAATCCACTTGATTTACACTCATGCGATAAAAGACTTGTCGCCCTAAAATACCCCGCCCATAGTCCCATCCCGTGCCACGAATCGCTCGGTTATATTTCCTTCTCTTACTCATTTCGAAGTTCTCGCTGCCGCTTTCTGCGGCTCTGCCAGAGCTGAGCTCGATTGAGCCCTTAGAGTTTGACGAAGCTGCTCAGCGCTTAATCGCCCGCGGCGATGCTCGGCTCGACTTTCAAGACACGCGTCTCAATGCGGATCGAATTACCTACTATCAGGAATACTCTTTAGCAGATGCCTTCGGTAACGTCGCGATCTCAAGAGATGGCTATCGCCTGATCGCCGACCAATTGAGCTATGATACACAAGAGAGTGTATTCGCCGTCGACATCTTGCGCACCGGCCAGTGGCCGATCTATGTTGCTGGTGTCAGCGCAGGTGGCACCACAGAAAACACCACCTTTAAGGGCGCGACGATCTATTATGGTAATCCAGGGCGCTTCACGCCCAACGTCTCTTCTGACCAGATTGATTTCACCAGCGAACAAGGCGGCAAATTAAAGATGGGCGCTACGACCTTCAGAATCGGCAACCTGCCAATCGCCAAACTTCCAGGTTACACCCACTACATCGATCAAACCCCCTTGCTCTTCGATGTTAATGTGGGTTCAGATAGCGAACTCGGTACTTACCTGCAAACAACGACCCTCTTTCCAGTCAATTCCTGGCTACGTGCCGGAGCTAATCTTGACCTCTACAGCAAACGCGGGGTGCTGGCTGGCCCGACAGCTCAATATTCCTACAACTCCGAAAGTCAGACAATCACTGGCGCACTCAGCACTGGATATATCGACGATCAAGGCGATCCTGAGCCTGGCCTTTACAACCAACCGATCGATTCCGAGCGTGGCTTTGTAGAATGGCGTCACCAACACCACATCGGCGAACGCATCAATATCACAGCTTCGGCTAGTTATTGGTCTGATTCTGAGGTGACACGCGACTTCCGCGACAACTACTTCCGCGACAACCAACAACCAGACTCTTTTGTCGAAGCTGTTTACGCTGGCGACAACTACTTCTTGTCCGCCTTCGGACGCTTCCGGCCGAATGATTTCCAACTGGTGCAAGAGCGTCTACCCGAAGTGCGTTTCGATCTACTCCCTGTGCCTGTTTTTAATACTGGAGCCTACCAACGCTTCTCTGCCAGTTATGCGCATTTAGAAGAAGATTTCGGCCAAGTCATCCCGGAGATCGACCAAGACAGTCAATCAGATCGCTTTGACTTCACCTACCGCATCGAGCGCCCCATCCTACTCACTGACTGGCTCACCCTGACCCCTCTCGCCGGTGCCCGTGTTACCCACTACGAGAATCAAGAAATCGATCCGCTCGCGCTCGGCAGATACAATAATCCCTACGGCAACCCGACGCCCAGCGAACTCGAAGACGATCAATTCACTCGAGAGATCTACGAAGTTGGTTTCGACCTCGAAGCGCGTGCTTACGCCACCTACGCCACTCAAAACAAAATGTGGGAAATTAACGGACTTCGTCACTTAGTGCGTCCCGTATTACGCTACCGCTACTACTCTGATCCAGATGCTACAGACGAGATCGCCGTCATCGACCGCACCGCTTTCGATTTAAACCGTCCGATGCTTGACCTCAGTGACTTACGCAACGTCGACTCCATCAGTGAAACACACCTCACACGTCTCGGCGTAGAAAACCTTTTCCAAACCCGAGCGAAGGGCTATGGTTCACGCACACTCGCCGCATTGAATTTCTACCAAGACATTCTATTTGAGAAAAATACGCGTTACGATGGCGACAAGCAAGACACCCTCAACGCCACATGGATCGAGCTCGTATTGAGCCCCGCTCCTTGGCTCAAGTTCGACCTCGCCAGCCGCTTCCAAACCGAGAGCATGTCACTCGAAGAGCTCCGCACCCGCACCTCAATACGAAGTGGCGAAATATGGGAAATCGGGCTCTCAACTATTTTTCTGCATGATCGGATCGATCAATACCGCATCGACTTCATCTATCGGATCAACGAGCGTTATTCGTTCCTAGCAGACACCCGCTACGACGCCGAAACTGGCGAATTTACCAGCACCGAGTTCGGCATTAACACGCGGCTCAACAACGCATGGGAAATCATCTACGGCCTCACCTTCCGTCAGGATTCTAGCCGCGAAAGCGATTTCGAATTTACTGTGCGCCTACGCCTCGCAAATCAGTAACCACCGATCAGTATGCAAGAAGCACTCGTCCCCTCAAATGACTTCGCCATTCGACTGCCAGCATTCGAAGGACCACTGGACTTATTGCTTTACCTAATTCGACGCAACGAGGTCGATATCTACGATATACCGATCGAGCACGTCACCGCGCAATACATTGAAATTCTCGACTCAATGGAGAATCTCGACCTCGAAGTCGCAGGTGAATTTTTCGTTATGGCCGCGACGCTCATGTACATTAAGAGTCGCATGCTCCTACCACAAAAGGACCAAGGCTCCAATCAAGACGTCGAAGACGACGACATCGACCCACGCTGGGAGCTAGTGCAACAGCTGCTTGAATACAAAAAGTTCAAGGAAGCATCCGCCGAAATTGAGGAGCTCATCCTCAACAGTAACGATTTGATCGCTCGAATCGGGCCTAAAGAGGCACTGCAGGCGGTCGAACGACCGCTCAAGCCGGTCGAACGCGTCGACCTGTGGAATACCTTCAACCAAGTGCTTCGACGGCTCGCAGAGCGCATCACCACCGGCGAAATCAATGCCGAACAAGTCACCGTCGCCGACCGCATGGAATTCATCCTGCTGCGCTTTAAGCAGCAGCCCAACTTTCTATTTTCAGAGCTCTTCGAAGCGACCACCACGATCACCACCATCGTCGCCACATTTCTCGCCGTGCTTGAGCTGACACGGCTTGGAGAAATTTTAATTAAACAAGATCGCGCCTTCTCTGACATTCGCTGTGAACGCGGTACTTCTACTGGTTTTAGCTTTAATCGCAGCTTCACTTAAGATGCAGCGTAAAATGAAACAGTCCGGACACCTGCTCGGAGTCGGCTTAGACAACACTGACGGCCATAAACGGATCACCCAAGCAGATCGCTTTGCGGTCATAGGCGGCTCTAGTGAGACCCACGAGCGCATGACTGAAACCGTCATCAAAACCTTCGAAACCCTAGATCAACGCGGCAAGACGCTCGATCAAATCGAGCAACAAGAACTCGCCGAAATTATCCACAAAAACACTCCGGGCAAATGAGCCGCTTGACAGCTTGCCTCGAACCCACCTAATTTCAACCAACACTTTATGAGCGAACAACCCCAAAATCCTTTCCTAAACGGCAGCGACGAAGTCCCATCCGACGAAGCCGCCGCCGCTGCAATAGAATTAGCCGCGGAAGCAGAGGCCGCAGGCGCCAAAGCCAATTCGATCGCAGCGTCGCCTCAAACCCCGGCGCAACCAGCACTTAAGCCCTCATCGCCGCCAGTGGCCAAGCCCGCAGCACCACGCGCGGCTGCACCGGCTGCACCACGTCCTGCTGCGGCTCCAACTCCATCACCCGCGACACCAGCCGCTGCACCACGCGCCGCTGCACCACGCGCCACTGAACCACGTCCTGCTGCGGCTCCAACTCCATCACCCGCGACACCAGCTGCACCCGCCGCTGCACCACGCGCCACTGAACCACGTCCTGCTGCGGCTCCAACTCCATCACCCGCGACACCAGCTGCACCCGCCGCTGCACCACGCGCCACTGAACCACGTCCTGCTGCGGCTCCAACTCAATCACCCGCGACACCCGCCGCTGCACCACGCGCCGCTGCAGTTCGTCCTACTGCGGCGCCGACCCAATCACCGGCGACAGCTCGCCCGAGCCCTGCAGCGGCGCCGAAAGCTGCCACAGTTCGCCCTGTCGCGATCACCCCCTCCGCCAGCACAGAAGAAGCATCCATCAGCGTGCCGATGCTGATCGTCGATGCGATCGCAGCAGCGGTTGCCATCGCATTTACCGTCCTGCTACTCCAAGACATCTCTCCTTTCTTAAACTAAATTCAAAATTAAAATCTTATGTCTGAAAACATCACCGAACTCAATAGCAGCAACTTTGAAGCTGCAATAAGTGCATCCGTCCCCGTCGTCGTCGACTTCTGGGCTCCATGGTGCGGCCCTTGTAAAGCGATTGCGCCGATCCTCGAAGAACTCGCGGCCGAACTCGGCGAGGCAGTCAAAATCTGCAAGGTCAACGTCGACGACAACAGCGAGATCGCCGGTAAATTCGAAATCCGCGCCATCCCAACTATCTTAGTCTTTAAAGACGGCGCAGTCTCCGACACCATCGTCGGGCTCACCTCTAAGGAGGACCTGAAAGCGAAGATCTCTTAAACGATCAAAGCCCATTCTTTCCGAGAATGCATCCGGCCAACAGGTCGGGTGCATTTTTTTTTGCTTAAACCGACCGCGCAGGCTCACTGCTTAGAGCCAAGTAGCTCGGCCGTTCGCTGCGGCACGCCGTCGAACGCCCCATTGGTGAAAAACACAAACACCCAGCCCTCCGCGGCCGAACTGTCGGCGCGAATTTGCTCAAACAGCGCATCATTGTCCGCAAAAGTCATCGCCACCGAGCTATCCTTAGATAGCTCCGCCACCATGCGCTCGGTATCCAAACGCTCATGCGCCGCGATCGAATCGGCGCGATGGACTGCGCCGAGATAGACCCGCTCCACCCCCGAAAGCGCCTGAGTAAACGCCTCCTGAAAGAGTGAGGTGCGCGCAGTGTTACTGCGCGGCTCAAAACTGACACACAGCTTGCGATCCGGATACGCCGCCCGCAGGCCCTCCAACGCGCCAGCAATCGCAGTGGGATGATGGGCAAAGTCTTCGAGCACCGTCCACTTGGCACACTGATGCAATACATCTTGTCGCCGTTTCACTCCGCGGAAGCGTGCCAGCGCCCCTAGATCAAACTCCACAGCCGAGTCATGGCCGCAGGAAAACGCCGCAGCCAGGGCAGCCATCGCGGCATTCCGTGCATTGAACAAACCATGCATTGACCAGCTCACGCGGGTCCACAGCTCCCCTTGCCAAATCAAGTCAAACGCCGCGCCCTGCGCCGCATCGGTAAAATTCGCGATCACTAGATCATTCGTCTCACCGGTGCCGACACGAACCACCTGCGTCCACGGCGCGGGTAACAGCGCTGCAATGTTGGCATCGTCGCCATTCACGATCGCACAGCCTTGGCTCGGAATGATCCGTAAGAAGTGCCGAAAGGTGCGCTGCACATCTTGCAAATCTCGAAAAATATCTGCGTGATCGAATTCCAAATTATTCAGTACGGCAAGCTGTGGCCGGTAGTGGATGAATTTACTGCGCTTATCAAAAAACGCCGTATCATATTCATCTCCCTCGATCACAAAAGCGTCACCAGTCCCGAGTTTCGCGCCACTGGGTAAATCGCGCGGCACACCACCGATTAACCAGCCCGGTTCGGCGCCAGCGGCGTCGAGTAGAAAGGTCGTGATCGTCGACGTAGTGGTCTTACCATGCGTGCCCGCAATCACCACTGGCCGTCGCCCGAGCAACACCGTATCATGCAGCAACTGTGGCAGTGAGATAAACGAGACCGCGGATTGATTGAGCAACCACTCCACCTCGACATTCCCCCGACTCATCGCATTACCGACGACCACACGGTCTGGCTTCAGCGCCGCGAGTCGTTCGACATCGTAGCCATCAAATACTTCGATTCCAGCATCTGCCAACACATCCGACATCGGAGGATACACGCCGGTATCCGCACCGCAGACCTCGTGGCCCTGCTCCCGCACCAACAACGCCGCATTACCCATCGCCGTCCCGCAAATGCCCATAAAATAAATCCGCATTCATTTAGATCACTTTAGGCGGCGAAAAAATACAAGCGGCAAGTCAGCGCAATCAGTCGAAATGGCTGTGCGACGACTCGATACCAGTTAATTGGCTCAGCGTGCGCCGCTGCCACGTATGACTACTCGGACGGTCCGAACGAGGATCACGATATCGAGCCACAATGACCAATTATGCACATAATAAGGATCCCAACGAACCATGCCATCACTGCCGACTTCACTGCGGCCAGAGACTTGCCAGAGTCCGGTCATACCTGGTCGAACGCGCTCACGCAGCTTTCTCACAGATGGCGGCAGTTGCTCATGATGATAATTCGGTAATGGCCGGGGACCGATCAAAGACATATCGCCTCTCAAAACGTTAATTAATTGCGGGATTTCATCCAATGAACTACGCCGCAAAAATGTGCCAAGCTTAGTGATCCGCGGATCATTACTTAACTTACAGTCATGCGCCCATTCGGCGCGCAGCGCGGCATCCTCCTGCAACTTTTGCGCTAACACCGCTTCTGCGTCGGGCACCATGGTGCGAAATTTCCAAGTATTAAACATGCGCCCGTCTTGCCCGACTCGCTGCTGCTTAAAAATCGGATTTTCACGATCATCCAGCCAAATTAAACCGCCCACCAGAGCACAGAGTGGTGCCCACAGCGGGATCGTGAGTACGGTGAGGCAATACTCAAAGGCGCGCTTCACCACGCACTTGCCTGGGTCTAATAGATTATTGGATAATTCTAAGCTTGGAGTGCCACTGAGATCTCGTGAATTCACCCATAGCGAAGGTAAGAACACCAAATTCGGGATAATCATCACCTTGAGGTAACTCGATAGAGACCCTTCGACCATCTCAACGATGCGTTCGCCCTCGATCTCGGTAATCGCAAGGATCGCCAGTGGCACATCCTGAACGATGGAATCTGTTGTCCCACGAATCGGCACACCTTCAATGGCACAATCCATCAGAGCGGGATTGTCGTCAAAAATACACACTGGGTAATAGCCTTGTCCCGGCTCTTCCTTCAGACTGCGGATGATACTGCGGCCCACCACACCTCCCCCATAAATCGCGACTGGTATACCCCACAGCCGCCAGCGTATGAGGATCCGCTTCGCCAGCATACGCATGCATGGGATCAGCGGAACTGCCAGCAAGAAGGCAGCGCAGATAGTGAAACGACTGGTTGCGATGCCACTCTTAGTCAAGAAGAGCGCGACTGAAACGCCAGAAAACACGATGGCAGTCAAACAGACTTGGCGCCGCAAAGATTCGACCGGAGATAGGCCCCATGCCGGCAATAAGCCCCAGGCAAAGGCACCCACCGCCCAAGCAACTGTAAGCCATAAGAGCCATACGGGGCTCATCGGGCTACCAAACAGCAGCAACCGAGCATACGCAGCCAGCTCAAATGCCAGCAATAGTCCGATGACATCCGCCGTCAGTAATACGACTGCATTCGAGGCATAATGACTGAAGTAGGTAAAACCAACCCTGAGCTTAGTCTTGAAATAACATCCAGACGGCGCGATATCGATCTTGCTCTCGATTGCTATACTCATGGCGCAGTTCTAAAGGTTTGGAGAGATCGAAAGGCAGTGCCAAATCAGACAATGAGTCGACGCACAGTTAACACCCAGTCGATCAGGACCGCAGCGGCACACTCACATAAAAAAGTATAATAATTATCCACTTATAAACACGTTATTAACAGGTGTGAATAAAAGATAATTCAACGACTTAAAATACACAAGCAGCGGTGATAATATTTACTGCAATAGTGCCCTCCTGATCGCAAATTAAACTAACCGCCAAGCACACAGAACCAAGCAGCTAAACAATTTCATTCCACTTATAAACACGTTATTAACAGATGTTAATAACAAAATATTCACCGATTGAGATACACCAGCAGCCGGGACACTATTGATGGCATAATTTTGCATCGACTGAAAATTGGCTGAATTTTCCACATCAAAACTGTCCAGCGGCGCACCGCAGCACGCTTAATACCCAGGTTAAGTCGCTGACTTTTAACGACTAGCGATCGCACACAACGATTATACCTCGGGCAACACTGTCGGCTCTGCTAAGCGGATTGCAGCGCACCGATTCACCGATTTTGCACTGCAGCTACGGGCGAGTGGTCGCCGCAGTCACCGCGACCTAGCTTCGCATAATGGTGACCCTATCGGAATCCCCTCTGGCGGGGTAAACTCTGAGTCGATGATGCAGGCAATGGCGGCATGTAAGCATGCCTAGCTGCACGATCAGATCTGGTTTTCGAGTACCGAAAACCTAAAGAATGAAGCGCTTTGAGGTGCCTGATTATTAACCACCGCGATCGACCAAACGCCTTTCCCTTGGTAGACCGATGAAGTGACCTCAACCGCCTCATCTGCACAGGACCACTGGTTATTTAAAAATCCCAACGCACAGCGCTTCCAAGTTTTCAGATCATTCGAGATCTCTAATGAATAGGCCAGCAGTGGATCATTCGCCCGCAGTTGAACATACAGTTCGGCTTGATAAGGAATCGGAACATCAGCGCTGCCCGCAACGCCTGAGCTAGCATTATAGCTACGCTTCATTGTGAGTGGTGCCGCGAACGCATACTCCTCGATGTTACTGCGACCGTTGCCATTGGAATCTTCATATTTAACCGTGTCCACAGCTCCATCTGCGATGGCGTAGCTTGATTCAGCCCAACCTGCGAAATTCGAATAGGTATTAAAGCCTGCGTACTGAGCCAGCAACTGCAGCCCCTGTGAAACCAGAAGTTGATCTGGATAGACAAGATCCGAGAAAAACGAAACCGCACCGCCGGAAGTCTGGGCCTGCAGACTGCTACTATTGCCCTCAAGATAGAGCGGCAGGACGGTGAAATAACTATCATCCGTTGGTAAGCCATCCGCAAAGGTATGCGCATCCCAAACGATCACATATAGATCTTCGCCAGCGGCGATGCCGAGCAGTTGTTGTTCATCCAGTAACAGGTCAGGGATCGAACTATTCAGCAGGTAGCCGGAGTGAAATTCGCGACTCGCAGCCAGGACGTAATTCACACTCGTGCCTTCGGTCAAAATAGCACCAGGTGTGACGAGATCGATCGGCGCATCTGCGACAAAGGTCTCAAAATTAATTAACTGCCCGGCACGCACAGAGATCAGCACCGCGTAACCAGAGTCACGATCCAGCGCTAGGCCTGATTCACCGCTAAAGTTAGTTTGCCCACCGCCCCAATCTAGATTCGCAAAAGCGAGCGCTGAGTAGAATGCCAAGAATAGAATAAGTATATTTTTTTTCATGTTAATAAGTCTGTTAAATCGTGTCGGTTATATGCGTAGGCCCTACCTGACTGGGCTCCACAGGTACGCTTCACCTGAATTGAAGACAATAAAGCCAGCGCCTGGTTGAAAATCAGAGGGTGTATTAAATTCACCGGTGGTCGCATCGAGATAAAAGCTCTGACCAAAACGGCTGGTTGCCACATTATATGCGAACACCTGATCACCTTCGCTCTGAGTATTACTGGGCTTGAAACCGCTCTCCTTGAGCCCCATCCCGCCAAGCATCAATAGATCATTGCCGTCGAAGCGCTTGTTGTAGTTAGAAGAAACGAAATTGTAGCCAGGATACATCGGCACATTAAGCGGCGCTTCCAAAATATTACCTTGAATGCGGATGTTCACCGTTGCACTGGGTCGTGGATCAAGGACCAAAAAACTAGTGCCCGGCAGGATCGCAGTCTCGCCAGCGTAAACAAGTTCGCCGCCTTCAGCAGTGGTCCATCCGACATGCTCAGTTATCGTCGCGTTGGACAGCCAGAATTTCTTAAACTCCCGCCCATCGTAGAAATGGACCTGCATTGCCTTGAGATCAATATCAGCCGCGGGTAGAAATGTACCATCTTCAGGGAAGAGTTCATTGAGCGTGTAGAGTGCATGCACGGAAAATGATTCGTTGCCCTGCAGGTCACTCAACATGCCAGCAAAACCATCATCTAGGACTTCAACCGACGTGCCGTTGGCACTCGCGGCACCCAGAAAAAACCATGCGCCCGCAGCACTACCTTCGGCGATCCGCAGAATATAAGTACTCTGAGCATCGACTGCCGCAAACGCCCCTTGCGCATCTTGTAAATTCGATGCCGCGACGCCGTCTAATCGGCCCCGGGAAATCGCTGACTTGAGGAACGGTACACTGACCAATTGCGAGCGAGTGCTGGGATCAGAGATCCGCACTTGATGACTGCCGACTCGTCCCAGCTCCACACGTGCACTACTCTGAGTGCTAAAAGTTGAGCTGAGTGTCATCAGGCAAAGAACTGTAATTTTATATATCATTTTTTTAAGAAGTCTGCGGTTACTGTGTCACGATTTGTACACGATATTGGCGTTTGTGAATAAGGGTTCCATCGCTCGGATCGATCCAGACCATCGGTCCACCCCCCCCAAGCAAGGTTTCGCTGGTGACGAATGTTTTCCAATTATTATCACTGTAATCAATCTCATAGGAACGGTCGCGTACGCTCTTCCAGGACACCCCGACCACTGGCTTGAGCTCCAACAGATCAGTCGCATCGGACGGATCGGTTCCTGCCAGCCACTCGTCGTAATTACTGCTGCCGTCGCCATCGAAGTCTTCCGCTTCGCCGCCGTTGACTGCATTGATGTCGCCAAAGTATTGGATCTCCCATGCGTCCGGCAGGTTGTCGGCATCGACCTCTGGCGCTGTGGTCGCACTGACTGCCGCAGACTGGCTGCTGTAGTTACCGGCAGCATCATAGGCTGCTAGACTGTATGCATAACTGCTGGAGGCACTCAGTCCGACATCGCTATAGCTGCTAGTATCCGTGGAAGCGACCTCGACTCCATCTCGATATATTCTATAGCCGGCGACGCCAACCGCATCACTGGATGCGCTCCAAGTGAGATTGATCTGCGTGGTGGATACTGCGCTGGCGCTTAATCCAACCGGCACGCTCGGTGCGATGGTATCCACCGCGACAGATGCACTAATGGTAAAATTAGACACGGTATGGCTGCCGGTTACTGCGGTGACCGCCAGAGTATCTAAGCTGGAGACAGCGGCCTGGCTGCTGCGGAAGGCATAATTGTTGGCTAATTGAATCTCGGTGCCAGCCCCTTCAGTTACATAGACGCTATAAGTATGCGCAGGGATGTCTCCGACGATTCTAAAGTGATAACTAGTTCCGGCGCTGTACGGCACTACAGTATCTGCGGTATAGATATCGCCATTTCGTGCATTTAACTGCCCGGCTTCACTAAAGCCGACGATCACTGCCAAATCATCGTAGGATGCAGCATTGCCGAATGAAAGCCCCGTGGTACCGTTCATGTTGGATACATTCGGCACCACATCATATTCGGCGCTAAACTGCCCGGCCTGTAACTCGATGCTGAGATTTTGCCACTCAGTGCTACTGAGCAAGCCATCGGTTACCGGCGGCGTGACCACTGGGAAATCAGTCGCATCGGACGGATCGGTACCCGCCAGCCATTCGTCATAATTACTGCTGCCGTCGCCATCGAAGTCTTCCGCCTCGCCACCGTTGACTGCGTTGATGCCACCAAAGTATTGGATCTCCCATTCGTCCGGCAGGTTGTCGCTATCCGCAACAACGACTTCAAGTTCAAGTGAGAACTCAGCAATGTTACCAAATCCATTGGCTGGCGATAAATAGCGGTAATAGCGGTATGCCATCCCGGAACTCACGTCCACACTTTGCGCTGTACTAGTCGGCTCGGTCGCAATCACATGAATCGTCTCATAGCCGCTCACGCTACTCTCGTTGGAGCCCTCAAAGCGCCCACCGACCATCCGATTCGCTTGGCCTGAACGGGGCTGGAAGTTGATCGCCGTTACAACACGAGACTCACCAAGATCCATCCCGGCAAAACCGCCCGCACCATTAATATAATCATAGAAGGTCGAAGCATCGCCATCAAAGACTTGCTCGAATTCACTCCCAACGCTCCAGGCTGGATCCAAGCCAAATACAAGTTGCCCCCCAAGCATCGCTTCACGATAGCCATCTGGATAGACAATCCCTACCGGCGGTGTGACCACTGGGAAATCAGTCGCATCGGACGGATCGGTACCTGCCAGCCATTCGTCGTAATTACTGCTGCCGTCGCCATCGAAGTCTTCCGCCTCAGCGCCATTGACTGCGTTGATGCCACCAAAGTATTGGATCTCCCATTCGTCCGGCAGATTGTCGCTATCGACCTCTACTACCAGCACCGGAAATTCAACTGAGAATTCGGCTATATTGCCGTATCCGCCTGCGGGGGCAAGGTAACGATAATAGCGATACGCTGCGGCTGGATCTAGGTTGATCACTTGCGCCGCAGCCGAAGGCTCGGTCGCGATCACGTAGATCGTTTCGTAGCCACTGACACTGCTCTCGTTCGAGCCCTCAAAGCGTCCACCGACCATGCGATTTTCCAGGCCTATGCGTGGGTGATAGTGAAGTGCCTGCACTAAGGTTGACTCGCCAAGATCAATCCCGACAAAGGTTTCATCACCATTTTTATAATCATAAAACGTTGACGCATCCCCGTCGAACACCGCCTCGAATTCACGCCCAGCGGCCCACACTGGATCCAAGCCAAATACAAGTTGCCCGCCAACCGTGGCTTCACGGTAGCCATCTGGATACACGGGTCCAGTAGGTGGTGTGACTGGCGGTGCGACCGTGCCAGTTCCGACATCCTCCATTTCGGCAAACATGAACAAACAACTTGGAAAGCTACCTTCGTTTGCCCCCCATGTTGCGATTGGTCCGGCAGAGCCAATTGGGCTAGAGTAGACAATTGATCCAGGCAAGTCGCGCATGTAGCCCTGCTTGATGTAGTCGTCTTTCCAGTAGCGATTGCCCAGCGGCGCAAACCAGATTTCGCCAAGCCATTGCGTACTCTCATTTACACCGTTAATCCTTGTTGATTCACTTACCGTTGCTCCATCAAGATACCAAGCGAGGTCGTCAGAGATAAGTTTGATGTAGGTCTCGACTACCAGTTTGAGTGTTTTCGGCGCTTCGGTGGTGCAGTTACTGCCAAAGATACCATTACTTGACGAGTAGTTATATAGTGAAAACTCACCGTCGCGCTCTAGTGCATCGGCAACAGAAACTGCCGCCTTTAGGACACTCGCCAGATAATTAAGTCCCTTAACTGGAAGAGATGCCTGGTTGCGTTCAAACTCGCCAACCGCTCCGTCGGGATAGACGCTGAATTGAATCCACTCTTCAAAGAACAGCATTGCTGCATCTTTCAGGACCGTGTCATCTAGCCAAACGCCAGCATGACCCACAAGGTGGATGACGCTAGCTCTTCGATTATTGTAGAACTCAGCAACCCCAGAGACTTGCCAGTGATCAACTCCATTTGCATCCCGATAAGCGTGACCATCATAAAAAGAATTGGTCGCAGTATATCCAAGATTTGTGGTGTAGCTGCGTAACTTTCGATCACCAAACATGTGATCGGTTGCTTCAAACTGAATGGAGTATTCGTAAGAGTGAGCCCAATCAGAAATCCAGCCATCGAAGGTTGTGCGCTCTGCTACGCTAAATTGCTCTTTGACGAAATCTGCGCAATCTAGCAACCTACATATCCATTCAGCCCGTGACCAAGTACCGTCATCAGTCCTATGGTAATACGCTGGGGATATTTGTAACCCAGCCGCATTGGCGTGCCACATCAACTCATCCTTAACGGCAATCGCCAGAGCAGTGTCCTGCTTGACTAGCGAATAAAATGCCGCGTCAGCCATTTCGATATGATTATCGACGAAAGTCCTCGCAGGTGCTGTTGTAGTCCAGTAACTAGATTTCCGGTCGGCAGTTGGATCCGCAGCAAAAGTATTCTTATTGCTAACAATGCGCTGCCACTCACCAGGGATCAGCGGGTCGAAGGCATCACCTGCTGACTTGTAAGGGCCGTTGACAGCACGATCGCGCCATTCTGCTAGGTGCGCGTCACTCCAGGTCAGGCCGCCCCCGAGTAGCGTGTTTGACAACACGGTGACTGAGAAGACGAATGCGAGTACTTTATTTGTTAAATTCATGAGCCACTTATGCGGCTTGCAGGCACCTGCCGTAAAGGGTCAATACGCCCCTCATAGTTCTTTTACACGCTGTTAATCAACACTTAACAACGCATTTACTCTGCATAGGAATTACCCCCCAGTAGCAGCTGATTGTTCCACTTCAGCCAAGAGAACCACCTACAAAAAAAGCGACCTGCGTAACCACGCAACATTCGCATTTTTAAAGTAAGGCCCATCCTGAGCTGATGTAGTCAGCTTCAAATATATCCTGATAGACAGACAGGTAAGCCATCGCACCTCGACGCGGGCTAGCCAGTTCCCGGACGAAATCAGTGTCGCTCCGCGCAACGGGCTGAGATGCTTGTTCAAAACGTTTCGCAAGTGCTTTGGTTATATCTGACGCATGAGGCGATTCAGCCCAAAATACATTTAGTGGGTATTTCGCCCAATCCCGTAAACCTGGGACTCGACTAAAAATGCAGGGGATTCCCGTGCTCAGGGCTTCAGCAGCAGCTAAGCTGTTTCCTTCGTGGAGTGATGGCATAACAAAGGTATCCGCAGCCCATAAATATTTCCTGACGTCTGATTTCGGACCGACGAATCCGACTTCCTGCTCAAGGCCAAGAGCTTTTACTAATTCACGGTCGATCCCAGTAGGATGCTCGTTGCCGACCTGAAGATACAACAGATCACTGCCGCTGAATGCTGGAAGCGATTGAATAATAGCGGCATAATTTTTGATATCCGAGCCGTTGCCGACGCTGGTGAGAAGATGCGTATTATCATCCAAACCAAGTTCCGCGCGCGCGGCACGCCGCTCCTCGGAGCTGGGTGGCCGGAAATGATCGGAATCGATCCAGTTTTCTATGCGCACAGTCCGATTGCCGAACGACACGAGTTCAGTCGAAGATACCGATTCTCCAATAGAAACAAAGGATATGCCCAACCATTTAATGACGTGTCGCTCAAAAGATTTTTGGAATTTCAAGAAACCCGTATAGGGGAAATTGTTATGCACAGTTCGAATGATGCGCGGCACTCCAGCCATGCGCGCTGCAAGCGCGATAAGTAGGCATTGAGATTCGCTGTGAATATGAACGACCTCAGCCTCGGAAGTCTTAAAAATATCGCTAAGATTTCGCAAGAAGTTGAGTGAGGCGATGCCACGCTCACGCCGACATTCGAAGATCTCGTAACCCGCTTCACGCAGTTCATTTGCAAACGCACCCACCTCATCCGCACATGCAACAATACTGAGTTCGAGCCCTTCAGCGTGCCAGATCGGGGCGGCGAGTTTGAGCATCACCTCTGCTCCCGACGGATGCAACTCACTCAGTATATGGATTACTTTCATCAATTTTTGAATTGTACGAGAATAAGGCCAGACGATTTCTGCATCAACTTTAACAGCACTTAACTATAATCGGTTTATATTAATTATATCCTTGTAGATATTGATGTAGCTTTCGGTTGTTTTTGCTACGTTGTGCCTATCATCTGCAATCAGGTGGGATCGCCGACTTAACTCAGTGACCAATTCATCCGATTGAAAAATTCTGTCTAACTGAAATGCCAGCATTCGAAAATCTCCGACAGGGGAAATTAATGCCGATTCGTTATCAATAATCGAGCCAACTCCCCCACAATAAGATACCACGGAGGGCGTTCCGACCATCATGGCCTCTCCTAAAGAGTTAGGACTATTTTCTACATAGGATGGTAAAGCAAAGACATGGCTCTTTAAAAACCGATCAGCCATGGATGCTGCCGACAATCTTGGAAGGAAGATAATATTTGCTTTCAACTGGTGGACGTTAATCAGATGGGAAATATAATTATTATATTCGTTCCCGAAGATTAGGCGTTTCCATTTACTATTCGAGTGATTGAACAGAGGGATATATAATTTTAAATTAGGATATTTTTCCACCAAAAGACTCATCGCCTGAATCATCAAGTGCAGGCCTTTAATCGAATATGCGCCAGACGACATGAATATGCTATGTCGCTCACATTTTTTCACCTCCCATTTTTTCGAATAGAAATCCGCTCTGAGTAGTTCTTCACCGTGAAAATAAAGCGCATTGGGATTGATTGCACAAATCTGAGACTTATCCCATTCGGTTCGTCCAATGAAATATTGGTTAATATCAATGATCTCCTTTTCGACCACGCAATACTTTTTCCACTTTGCAGCCATCGCTTTGAACCCTCCGCCAATGCCTAAAAGCGTCTTGATTGATTTGAATTTTAACTTGTCAAAACTCACTGCGGATAATTTCAACGAGTCGTAGTATGCATTGATGACACCTTGAATAGAACATACAACAGGAAGCTTTCCATTGATGTATTTGGTTAATAACCCGAAATTCTTTTCTATCCCATGTATATGAATAATATCCGGCACGAATGCATCAATCACTTTGATATAATTCTCAACCGTGTTAGGGCTCATGCGTCCAGTACTCCCACCAGCAACAATAGGGATTGAGAAATATTGAATCTTGCCGATCTGCTGCTGCAGATATGCGCCATCTACAACAGGCGATACAATGCCGAGCTCAACATCCTCATTCTTGTCCAGCGAATGAAACAATGGATCAATCCACGATCCGCCCAGAGAATAATCCCCCGATACGAATGGTGCAAACTCCGGCAGCACATCATGTACGATCCATAAAACTCTCATTCTTTGCAATGGTCTAATCTAGTTAAATAAATGCTTAGCACTCGTCATTAAAATTTGTCGATTGGCTCAGATGTAGAAATTCGTGCTGAATCTTCCTGACACACGCTGGTGCCTTTGTGCTCACGTAGCAGTTGCCCGATAAAAAACAGCACAAAGCGTGGATTATGCCATGCGTAGCGCCGCCACAGCCGCCGCGGCTCCATCAGCAAGCGGAACAGCCACTCCAGTCCGATCGCTTGCAGCCATGCTGGCGCCTGCTTCACGCGCCCCGCATGGAAGTCAAAGGCCGCGCCCACGCCAAGCATCGGCATGTTTAAGCGTCCCCGATGTTTCGACATCCAGATCTCTTGCTTGGGGCAACCGATGCCAACAAACAGGATCCGCGCGCCAGACTCAGCCAGTTGCTTGGTATAAGCGACATCCTCCGCTACGGTCAGTGGCCGAAACGGTGGTGCGATCGAACAAGCAATTTCAATCGCCGGAAAGCGCGACTGTAAGTACGCGGCAAACTCTTTAAGGCTTTGCGCGGTGCCGCCGTAGAGTCCGATTGGCAACTGCTGTTGCGCAGCAGCGGCACAGACATGCAAGGTCAGGTCCGGCCCATACACGCGCACCGCCGAGGGCACGCCGAGCGAACGTAGGCACCAAACCAGTGGCACACCATCGGTAGTGATCAAATCAGCCGCATTGATGATCTCTCGAAACTCCGCAGAATCCCAGCCTTCCATCACCATGTGCACATTCGACAAACAGACGTATCTAAATTCCCCCCGTTTCGCCCAGTCGACGATACGCGCAGTCGCGTCCGTATATGTCGTTGCATCCAAGCGCTGCCCGAGCACATACCTTGGCTCCAATGCGGCTAAACTTGACAGTTCGGCATCGGATGCAGTTGCGACATCCATCGTATATCTTGGGTTTTTGATCTTCAAATTATCGAAAAAAGGTTTTTCAAAAAGTGGGGTAATATTAAGCCAAAATTTTCGAGTCTATTTCATTGACCAATTCAGAGCCATCTTGCGACCTGACTTTCCGAACAAAATACATATCTGAACCAGTTATTTCCTGCCAGTCGTTTACTGTGTACCACTTAGATAGAGAGGGATGAATAATATGCAGATTTGCCATACGCCAGAGTCCTCGCCCTTCAAAATCGTTAAGACCATCTGCTTTTTCTGCATATTTGGAGTTTCCAATTAGCGTGTGAAAATAATGTTCATCTGGATTCGTGGTGTTAAAATTCATTTCGTAATACCATGGATTTTCACGCTGAAAATTCATTAGGTACTCGCAACAAGCCGGAGTGATCGCAAAAAGGCAGCTGCCGTAATAAGGCACGAATCGACGGTCCCAATTATTTTTCAGCTTAAGCATGCGCAAGATTTTCCTGATGGCTTTGTCTGCGAATGAAATAATCCTGTTATTCGATTTAATCAAAGGTTCTCGAAACCATTTCTGTTGAACTTGCTTCATATAATGATCCGGGCTTTCTCGCATATCTATATATTTAATAAACTCTTTGTCTGGACTATTTGTCATCATTTTTTGGTGGCTACTTATTTTCTTTATTGGATAACAACTGCCCGACAACATAACTAGGTGCGAGTACTCCTCCTTCTTCTTAATTACCTGATTAAACAATAGGTTATAAGCATCAATCATTGAGATCCCACCCCAACAGACGCTCACTTTATCTCTAATAAAGCAAACTGCTTTATGATTAACAACATTCTCAAACTGATCATTTTTTACTTTTTCATCTATATGAGCGTAGACGTCACAGTTATGGCCTAGTGCAGTAACCAATTTAGCAAAATGATTAGGATCCCCATGCGCTAATATAAGGTAGGCAATTTTGTTCTTCATTATTTTAAACGATCCAAATTCTGTTTTGCAGCCAAATCATATTTTAATTTCATCCGTCATCGATGGGCTTAAGACCTCGGCCTTCCGCACCACCTTACGATAGATATCGATTAGTTGCGAGTGGTTCATCTCTGCCGAATACTTCTGTTCAAAGTCCTGCCGCGCACCAGACCCCATCTCATCCATTTTATCCGGATGATCGAATGCCCAGCTGATTTTTTGCGACAACTGTTCCTCATTGCCCAATTCGAATTTAAGCCCATTTTGCTTTTCTACGATTATTTCAGTCATTCCACCGTTGTCAGATGCGACGACTGCGGTGCCACAGGCAAACGATTCAACAATATTCATCGGAAACCCTTCATGCCAGACCGATGGCAGGATCAGGAATTGTGCAGCTCGCATCAGTGCGAGCACTTGATGGTTCGGCATCTTACCGACAAAATGAATGGTTGCAGGTTGGTGACCCTGGGTGGCCAAGGATTCAAGCGCATGCCGTTGCTCCCCGCCGCCGACAATCAGCAACTGTGGTCTCTGCTGCGCGGTTAGCTCGGTGTTGTCAGTGGTGAGCCTTACCTGAAAGCGATCCCAGGCTTTCAGTAACACAGCACAGCCCTTTTCGGCACTCAGTCGGCCAACAAACAACGCGTAAGGTTGCGAAGTTGTGGGCTGGCAGTTCGAGGATGAAGATTCGCCTGCTTGCGAGCCACTACCGACTGCCCGCTGGCCTGCTGTGAGGCTAGCGTCGTCTGTCACCCTTTGAGTGAAATTCGGCTTAACGGATATCTTGCCGGCCGGAAGCCCTCCCTCAACCATCTTGTTTTTCTGGAATTCTGTCAGGGCAATGTAGCAATCTACTTTTTTCGACCAAGTCCCGAGCACTCGGTGGATAAACAGCAGCACAGCCACGACTAAAGAACCCGCCTTGGAGTCGCGGTAGCAGCCATAGCGAACTCCGGAGAATTTGAATTGTTGACTCACGCAGAGTTCACAGATCGAGCCCTGCCCGTTTAGCCCATTGATTTTTGCCCTGCTGCTACTACGAGCTAATAACTGCTTGTCGCTAATCAGTTCCGACTTTCGGTATAAAAAAGCATTTAAACAGAGCAACCGATAATTATGCAATGTCTGGACAACGGCTACCTTAGACTGGGCACAGGCCCAGTAGATTGAGGGGGATATTAGCGGAAAAGTATTGTGGCAATGCACGACGTCGGGGCGCTCGAGTTTCAGCAATTTGCTAAACTCGCGATACGTTTTCCAATTCCAGATAGTCTGCACACTGACACGCAGCAGACTGAAGCATGCTGCTGTCCTGCTATTTCGGATACTTTGTCGTCCGCCTTGCGAGCTTGGCCTCTTGGCAATCACGTCGTTGGTCCTGTAGAACGTGACGACTTGATGCCCATGCGCTTCAAGCATGAGTCGCTCTGCCTCCACCACGGCATCTTCGCCCCCAGCCTGTTGATAGTAATTATGCACTTGGACAATTTTCATAAAGTGTATACCCGCGATTATGTTTTATTGAAAACTAATCTAATCGTCTAATCCCTCTGCTTAAGATGGTCTGATTCAATAGAGCTTGCGCGGCTTGATCGTTGCTCAATGCCCATGGCTAAGTGCGAAACATCACTCGCGCTTTGCGATACAGCCAGCGGAGGCGGACTAGCAAAGATTTGCTATGAAAGCCGTCTTCAAACCAACGGTCGATGACTGGATTGACTGTGATCTGATGTGGATGACGGAGCGGAAAGCTTTGTTGGCAGGCAGTGACTTCTTGCCCGGAAAAGTGCGCTGTGTGCGTCCCTCCAGAATTAAAACCAATATTTTCGGTCAAATTTAATCTGGGGATGATCGCACAGCCCGACTGTTTCCAGATCGTCAGTAAAAAGCGGGAAGCCCATGTATCGCGGCGCTGTTGATCCACTTGTCCAAACATCCAAGTCCAATACAGACGCGCACGTAGTTTATGGAATATTCGGACACAAATCGAATTCCAATTTTCCTGATCGCGCCACCCACTGAGCGTCGGATCGAAGTGATCCCAGGCACGCTTCCAGGTCGCCCAGCCCCAACATTGAAAGTAATTGGAAAAACCATAATCGTCATTGAGCTCGAGCGGCTGGGAACGTCGATTGTGACCCGCGATGGCAAAAACCTCTGGCGAGTCCGCGTAGCGCGTTAGTAACTCTTGGCAGAATCGAAAGAAAGACGGATCGGGGAGGATATCATCTTCTAGGATGATCCCCGCTTCACAGTCATTCAGAAACCAGCTGATTCCTGCAGATATATTCTTAAAGCAGCCGAGATTATGCTCGCGGTAGAGACGCTTCACCTCGCACGGCCAAGGTAGTTCATCCAGCATGGCGCGCACCTCGGCGACTTTTTCGGCCTCACCCGAGCGACCTGCGCGGGGTCCGTCGCACAGGATCCATACCCGCTGCGGCGCAACTATTTTCAAAACCTCAAGCTGCCGACGTGTGCTGTCAGGGCGATTGAAATGGATCAGTAAAACTGGAGTATGCATTATACAATCAGTCAGAAGACATGCATTGCTGCAGCTCAGCAGGAACCGTCGATTTAAGCTGACGGTATTGCGCCTCAATCGAAGCGGCGATCGCTTCGACCACATCTTCAGCGGATTTACCTTCGGTCTGGATGCAAATATCTCCGTCGGTCATCGCGTCATTTAACCCAGAAAAATCCAGTGCCAGTAGTCGCATGCCATGTAACTTTGCCTCGATCGGCGCATAACCAGCTTCACCATGCAGGGTCGGAAAGACAAACAGGTCGTGGGCGAAGAAATAGAATGACAGATCGCAGCGAGGCACCTGTTTCGGATCAACAAACACCACGTTCAGACCTTTCTGCGCCACATAATCTTCGAACAGTTGCCGATCAGGGCCGTTGCCCATAATGGTGAAAGTATACCTGACCTCTTTAGGCAAACTCGCGAGTGCCTTTAATATGATCATCACACCCTTCCATTCCAGCAACTTGCCGGTGTAAAAAAGCTTCAGCACCTGCGGATCGACCGACACTGCGGCACGCGCTTGCTCCATCTTGAAATCTGCTGCCTGTACTGCCAGAAAGTCCGATTTGACGACGCATTTGTTGCGAGCAAATTTCGGCAGAATCGATCGAGTTGCAGCATTGCCTGCATATATTTTACTGGCCTGCGACAAAGTGATCAATACGAACGGATCTAGAAAGTGCGCCCGTTGCATAAACATTCTAAACAATTCCTTGCACTGTGCTTTCGGCGAAAAAAACCTGCGGAAGCGCAGCGGGAAGCGTCCACCACCACTGAGCGGATCCAGATGAAATTCCTTCGAAAAAAACCAGAGAAACGAAGGCCAGCGATAGGAGCCGTAGGTGCTTCTAATCGCCAAATCAAACTGCTCCCGGCGGAACCGCCGCAACATATAAAACAACAGTCGAAACTCCCAGGCATATGCTAGCAATTGATAGCCCACTGCTGGTATCGATTTAAGCAAGGCGTCCACACGTTCGGGAAAATCAACCAGGTGCACGATCACGTTGTCTAAACTGTGTTGCCGAACCTGTGCCTCAATCTGCGGATTGATGACTGCTGAGGTAAACAGATGCACCTCAGTCGAGCGCGCCGCACATTCCTTCAAACATTGCCAGCCTAGCTCACACTCGCTGCCTCGATTTGAACTACAAGCAAATGCTGAGATTGCGGTTTTAATACGATGGTTTTTTTTCATTCGAAAGCAATTTATTTCCAGCTAGAAATTAATTTTAAAATACTAATAAAAGCCAGCGACGCATTGATTGAAGCTAATCTGATACTAGGCATATTCTGCTAGACAGTAGGGGGAATAAGTCCGATTAAGATGGCAAAACCTCCGCAGGTTGCTGATGCTTTAATTCCAGGTCCAAGGTTAATAATTCCTTAATATGATCCGCAGTTCGCAAGGTTAACGCTAGCCCGGTGAGCAATGGATTAGCATAGCCACCAGTAGGAAAGGCAGATGTGCTAGTGACATACAGGTTGCTGACTGAGTGAACTTTACAGTTTTCATCGACGACACTTTCTTTGGGGTTTAGCCCCATCCTAGCCGTTCCCATGTGATGATAACCGCCGATCAGCGAACGATCCCACTCCGCATCATCATCCATGACCCATGGCTCGGTGACAAGCTCGCCGATCCCTGATTGCTTTAATAATTCACCAATTATTTTTTGGGATTCACGAATCGACACTTTATCAAGCAAGGAGAGTCTCCAATCGAGAACTGCCCGTGGCACACCCAACTCGTCGAATTGATCGCTAATCATCACCCGACTGTCTGGATTCGGAACCGACTCGGATTGGCAATAGAGTTCGAGGATTTTCGGCCGGGCAAAGACTTGGCCATACAATACCCGAAAAACATCGTCTGGGTTGAGCACCAAATTCTTCAGCTGTGTGCCCAGACCATCTGGAATGCCCCCGTTCTTTACCTGCCGCAGGAAAGACTTCATGGATCGCATATTGGCGACGATCAGTTTCAGGGAGCGGTAACCAGCTGAATTACGCGATGGCGACACCGTTCTCAGGTGTGCGGAATAATTCAACAGCTGCTTTTCGCGCTGTGTTTGTTCCCGTATCGTGTAGGCGAACTTCACTCCATCGATCGGTCGCTCAAGGTTCAGGCGTGCTTTAGCACCCTTGATAAAACGATAATCAAGCGCTGGGATGACTGCTCGGTTCGACTGCTTTCGATTATATAAATGTATTTTCGCCGTCACCACATGCGGATGCTCCATGAAATAACGCCCCACCACATCATGTTGATTGCCAATCCCCTGCCGTTCTCCCTGCTTTGAGGCCAACAAGATACGTGCCGCTTCAATTGCTCCAGGGAGTAACACAAATACCTTAGCCTGCACTTCGTATCGATTGCGGTTCAATGTTGCGACACGGCTACACGTAATTTTACCACCCGGAGCATCAGTCACTAGTTCCGTCACATTCGAATTCATATACACCCTGAGATTCGACGCGTCTGCAAGCGCCTGCCTGTAGCGCTTCCCAAACTTAGTTGGCGTACTACCCACCCAAACAGTCGATTGAATTGAATCATTTACATATGGCACCTGGTATAAATCAGGCATCGCATATGACCAATCCAACGCATCGAACGATTTATCCGCGACTTCACACAGTTGCTGTGCCTTGACGTACGATGAAGCCAGATCCTCCCTGCTAATCGGCCAACCGCTATACGGAATCCAATCCCTCTTTTCAAAATCAATGGCATCCAACGGCCGACACCAACCGGCCCAGAGATTCGAACCACCGCCAAAATATCGAGGGCGGGCATGATCAAGCCGATAATACGGCTCGCCGAGATTGTCACCATTTGCAAGCTCTTGGGTTCGTGGATTTGGCTCAAAATCTCCACCTTCCAACAGGCATACATCCAAACCTGAGTCGATAAACTGCAATGCCATTCCGATGCCAGCAACACCGCCTCCAATGATACATAAGTCCGCTTGTATCACCTCTCCATTAGGAATTTTTTTACCATCTATAATCATACGATATTCTTATTAATAAAATATTTAAATAACTACTATTTAAACCATAAATTACTAATCATATTACATATACATCTATATGTTTAATGCAATTTTGAATCATCATTATACGCTTTATTTAAAGCGCAGGCATCTTGCCGTGTATCGCATTAGTAAAATGAAGCCTGTAGGCTAACCGTGGCGTGTACACTCGACTTGTGGTCTAGATAACTCGATGACAATCATGCAAGATCGCTATCCTGTACTCAGCGCAATGAGCGCTTATTGTAAACAGATCGACCGATAGGCGACTTCGATCGGATCCGGTTCTTCCCTGGCCACATCCCCCCAGGATAGCGCGGTATCCTGAGCGATGTCGCAAATAAGGGTCTTGCCCTGCGCAAGTGCGACCGGGAGTAGCGTCTGCGCACGCACAACGGCAGTATTCTCACATTCGCCGTAGTAATCAAAGCCACCCAATCCATCGAGCACATCGCCTGCTTGCAGATCCTTCTTTGCAGTCGCAATCACTTCCACCTTAAAGTCGTGCATCGAATCGACCGTGCCATCGGCAAAATCAACCAGTCGCACGATCGAGAACGGCAACTCAAAAAACAACAAGTGATACGGCACATAAAAACTATACAGCGGCCCCTTGCCAAGTTTCCCATAGGCCAGGAAGCGTGCGGAAACAGGATCGTCGGTCGAGGCAAAGACAAATACTCCTGGGCCCGGCTGGGCACCGATCACCATCTCAACAATGCCCCCTAGTTGCTTGAGTTGCTCAATGTCGTAGCGACTGGTCAGGTCGTCGACATGGCCATCATATTCAAAAGCGAGCATGCCGCGCCGCGCTACCTGCATGCCGGTGGCATTCGCGATTGCGGCCTGCTCAAGAGAGACTTTTGTGCCATCGGCAAAGCTGGTGACCATATTGACACTGAGGCCGTTCTCCGCGGCAAACTGCTGCTGAGTTGCCGGAGTCCGGTAGTGATCGAGCATGCCCTTGATGTTGCCACACACCAGTGGATTGAAGCCCATCAACTTGACTTGCCGGTAGAGGTTGAGCGTGACGCCTGGCTGGTCGCCATCGCCCAAAGTGTAGCGCACGCCATATTCCCGTGCTTTGATCTGCAAGTAAGGACCAATGGTGGCATCGAGCTCCGCATTGAATGAAACGACATGCTTGCCAGCAGCCATCGCTTGCATAATCCAGTCGAAGGCCAGCTGAATGGTACCGGTCATTTCAACCACCACATCAATCTGCTCGGCTGCCCAGAGTATTTCGGGCGACTCAACGGTAATAGCCTGACCTGCAAGGATGGCATCATCCAACGCTGGGCCGTTGGCAGCGCTCGAGGTTATATCAATACCAGCCGTGGCATACGCGCGCGCGGCCTTTTCCGGCGTGCGGTTATAGATTGCAGCGGTGCGCATGCCTGGCGTGTAACGCTCAATCTGGTTGACCAGACCAATCGACATTTCGCCAGCCCCGAGGATGCCCACCTGGATCGGATTCCCTGCCGCTTGGCGTTCTTGCAATTTTAAATCGATTACCATCATTGTGTATGCCTGTTATTATGATGCCACAAAATCGGGCCAGTTCTGATCTTTTTCTGAAACCACCGATGGCTCAACCGGCCATTCGATATTAAACTTCGGATCGTTGTAGCGTAGGCCATCTTCACAATTGGGCGTATAATATTCACCGACCATGTACAGCACCTCAGTGTGGTCCTGCAGCGTCATGAACCCATGCGCAAAGCCCTTCGGAATGTAGAGCATCCTTAGATTATCCGCCGTCAGTTCGATGCCGTAGCTCTGCAGATAGGTGCTGGAATCAGGACGCAAATCGATGATCACATCAAAGATTGAACCGCGCAGACAGCGTATGAGCTTGGTCTCTTCAGCGGGTGCCTTCTGGTAATGCATCCCACGCAGCGTGCCGGCATCGCGACTGTAAGAGCTATTGCTTTGCACAATGGTAGCATCGAGGCCGTGCGCTTCGAGTTCCTTTCGACAAAATGTGCGGGCAAAATAACCGCGTTCATCACCACGTGGTTCGATCTCAAGGATCCATGCATCCTGCAAGGGAGATTGTGTGAATTTCATCGGAGTTAAACTAGCCTCGAGTGAGGCCAATACCTTCATAAACCGCGACACTATCTTTGGGAATCATCCGACGCCCATCAATCAAAAGGGGCTGTTGTGGCAGGCCAGCCAACTGTTGTGGTAATTCCTCAAACTGCGCCCACGACGTCATCAGCAGGATGGCCTGAGCTTCGCGAATGCAATCCTCAACCGTATATGCATACTGTATTACATCTTTCCCCAAGGTGATTTCAGTCTCCTGTTGCGCTACTGGATCGAACGCAGTGACCACAGCACCTCTGACGATCAATTCACGCACAACAGTAATAGATGCCGACTCGCGTATATCATCCGTGCCTGGCTTAAAGGCCAAGCCAAGCAAAGCAACCTTAAGCCCCGAAAGATCTGGATGATGCTGTCTGAGCAATTCGATCATACGGTATGGTTGCTCGCGATTCACATTAATCACAGAATCGAGAATCAACATCGAGCTTCCCTTCTCCTTACCGTATTGGATTAATGCCTTCACATCTTTAGGAAAACAGCTTCCGCCAAATCCACAACCGGCAGCCAGGTATGTCAGCGATGAGGGGAAAATCCGGCTACCATCTGGCATGACTGGTGCGAAGCGCTTATCCAGATGCACACCACGCATTACTTCGACCACGTCGACATCCTTAATTAGCGAACACAGGTTACCGATCTCATTGGAGAAGGAAATCAAGGTCGCCAGTAACGAGTTGGCAGTATACTTAATCATCTCCGCGGTCCGCGGCGAAGTGCGAATCTTGTGAGTCTCGTTGAATGCCGCGTAAACGGCTTCCAATGTATTGATGCTGCGTTCGTCGATGCCACCAAGGACGATACGGTCGGGCTCCATGAAATCCTGAATCGCCTCGCCCTCTTTAAGGAACTCTGGGTTCATGCCGACGCCGAAATCAACACCAGCCTTTTTTCCGGAAGCCGCTTCAAGAATCGGCAGTACGACCTCTTCCGTGGTGCCAGGAACAACGGTACTTTTGACGACCACCATGTGGTAACCAGCCTTACGCTTCAGTACCGTGCCGATTTGCTTCGCAACAGCCCGAATGTAAGTTAGATCGATATGCTCACCATCAAATGGAGTACCGACTGCGATCAGCGACAGCTCACTATTGATCACAGCATCTTCGAAAGCAGTCGTCGCCCGCAGTTTCTGGCCGATCAAGCTCTTTAATAAGTCGTCCAGGCCTGCCTCATGAATGGGCGCTTCGCCGCGGTTAATTCTGTCGACCTTGTCCTGCAGCACATCGACACAAGTCACATCATGCCCCTTTGCAGCGAGGCAGACCCCAGACACAAGCCCAACGTATCCAGTTCCAATAATTGAAATTTTCATTAGGAATCTTCGGCTTCGTTGTTGTCTTGATACCAAATTAAAGCGCGCTTAAGGCCCTCATTAATATCAATCTGAGGGTTGTACTTTAACTCCTCGCAAGCTTTCTGGATAATCGGGCAACGGCGATTAGGATTGTCTACCAAATAGTCGACATCGGCACTCACTTGATGCACGACCTTACCTTCGTAACCAAATAGATCTGCGGCAGTCGCCACCACGCGCTCTGCCAGTTCACTCATCGATATTTCTGGGGTCTCGATCCCGATGTTGTAGGACTCACCATTACGACCACGAATCAGAATCTTGAAATAGCCGATGACCGCATCAGCCACATAGCAGAACGTGCGCGTTGGTGAGCCATCCGAAAGCATCACGATATCGTTGCCGTCTAGCACATTACGAACGAAGTCAGGGAGAACGCGCTTGTCGGTAATTTTCAGGCCGGGGCCATAGTTATTAAACGGCCGCGCAATCCGCACTGGCAAGCCATGTTGTTGCGCAAAGTTAACACATAGCGTTTCACCATAGCGCTTCGACTCATCGTAACAGGCGCGCGGTCCAGTGCAGCTAACATTGCCCCGATATGTTTCCGGAGTCGGTATGTTTTCTGCAGTCGGGTCACCGTATATCTCACTGGTTGAAAAGTATAACAGACCAGAGACCTGTTGCTGCTGCGCCTGCATTTTTAGGCAGTATTCCAACACACGTCGAAGCCCCTCAACATTGGCATCCATAGTCTCGATGGGGAACTTCCTGTAGAACATTGGTGAGGCGATCGAGGCCGCATGAATAATGTAATCAAAAGCAGCCATCTCCTCAGGAAGCGGCTGCGTAATGTCATGCTTAACCAACTTAAGATTCAGATCAGCTTGCAGTGCCGTCAACCAGTCCGGCACGCCACGCATAAAGTTATCGAACACAGTCAGATTCAATTCGTTGCCCGCAGCAACTTTGGTATTCTGATGGAGCAAGGCCTGCACTAAATAGTAACCGAGAAAACCAGCCCCACCAATGAGCAGTACTTTCTTTTTGCGCAACTCCTGGAATTCATCCTGCAATTGTGCGCAAATGAAGTCGAGGTCCTCGCGGACGATGTCTTTCGCTGTTTGTATCGTAGCCATTTTAGTCAATTCTAGTTATTGCCAAACCTTCCAAGGCGCCTGTCCGCTCAACCAGAGCTCCTCGAGCATCATCTTATCACGCAAGGTATCCATCGGCTGCCAAAAGCCAGTATGCCGATACGCTGCCATCTGACCATCTCGAGCGAGGTTTTGCATTGGAGATTTCTCCCATGGTTCCGAGTCGGAGGGTATATAATCAAGTGCCTTGGGATTAATAACGAAGAACCCGCCATTGATCCACGCACCATCGCCTTGTGGTTTCTCCATGAAATCGGGCACACGATTATTATTTGGGTGCAAAGTGAACGCGCCAAAGCGGCCGGGAGGCTGGATCGCAGTCAACGTCGCAAGCGTACCCTGCGCTTTGTGGTATTCGATACTCTCTCGAATGTTCACATTCGACACACCATCGCCATAAGTCATGCAAAATGTCTCATCGCCGATGTAGTCACGTAACCGACGTAGCCGCCCCCCCGTCATACTTTTTAGACCTGTATCCACACAGGTGACTCGCCACGGTTCCGCTCGGTGCCGATGCACCTCCATACGATTCGATTGTAGATCAAACGTCACATCAGAATCGGTTAGAAACATGTCTGAAAAATACTGCTTAATCATCTCTCCTTTATAGCCACATGCGACCACGAAGTCGGTAATGCCATGGTGGGCATACAGCTTCATAATATGCCACAGGATCGGCCTTTGCCCGATCACCACCATCGGTTTGGGTCGCACCGTGCTCTCTTCACTGATTCGGGTGCCGTATCCCCCCGCTAAAATAACTGCTTTCATTGATTATATAGTTAGGTAGTTAGTCATATTCTAGGCTCCATCAAAGATTATGCAATAACCGTTAGATGTTTATTATATTTATCCTAGTGGAATGGTTGCTTGCGTCACTTGAAGAACCATTCTTTGAGCCCTAGTAAAGTCAGTAGACCAATGTTTTGCTATGCTTCCTGCTGGCAGATCGGCAGACCGTCGCACATGCGAAAATCGCCCTAACCGTGCCAGTTTCTGACAAATCGGTGGGCATGCTGAGCCCCTGAAAACTCAGGCAGCACGAAGGGCAATTGCGGGATCGTTGCAACACCATGACTGGCACGCTCGGCATCGAAATCACGCCAAATTTGGATCATCGCATCGTCAAGACTTCTGTCAGAAAAATGCTGGCGCACGCGTTGCTGTCCGCGCAAGGCCATCTCAGCGGCCGCCGCCGCGCCACCGTCCAGAATACTATCGATTTTACCGATAAGCTCTTTCTCTGTCCGAAAAAGTTGCCAATGCGTATCAGGCTTCAGCAGGCGTTCCACTCCCTTGACCCAAAAGTCGACCATGACGGCGCCTTCCGACATCGCAATAAAGTGACGATTGGAAGTATAATATTCATAAGTCACACCGGGAAAGCCACCAAAGACCATTTCCGCAGCGGCATAGGTGACGCCCTGCTGATCAAACGGCAGCGCGCCGCGGGCTGAACGCATTCCCTCCCAGCCATTCCCGTACAGGTGGAAGTGCTTACCGTAGCGACGATCCAATAGTTCCACCAGGCGGATACGCTTCAGTCCGTTCCAAAACAACTCGTGCGTGGGATTGCGCCCAAGTCGGCGGTTGCCGACAAAGACAATCCCTTCGCGCTGTGCGGCTGGCTGCATCGGCTTGGTCTTACCGAACCGAACATCACAATAACCTATCGGCATCAGCAGCATATTGAGCACTCCCGATCGCGCCAACTGCTTAGCCAGATAACCGAAGCCAGTGAGAAAAACGATATCCGACATCCGTGCCGCTTGCACAAACGATTGCGGCACCCGGTGCACGAAGCGGCAAAATGGATCCCCCAAGCTAGTTGCAATTCGGACATGCGGATGGATCCTTCTGAGACGCACCAGCGCATCGCCCAAAATTATTTTAGGATCATGAAAATGATGCAGTAGCACCCAGTCGATGCGCTCGGCCCCAACCCGTTCAATCAACTCGTCCCAAAAACGTGCCCACTCGTTCGCGGTGCGATTACGTTTCCAAAACATTGATGAATGCTGTTGCAACGTGCCTTGCTGAACTGCGTGCTCAAAGCCTGCAAATTTGCCAGGGTGATCGCCTGCTTCTTTGCCTTGATATGCCACTAATAGATTCATAATACGCTAAATATTCGTCGATAAGTAGCGACCCAAGCCAGCGGCCAAGCCAGCCCCCCATGCCGCTGTAGAAAGTACGCCCAGTCCTGCATCGGTAAGCCTTTCGGTAAATTCACCGCACGCCATCGAGCCAAGATCGAAGGTTGATCAAACCAAGATGTGCCTACTGGATTTCTAGCACACACGCCATGCCAACCGCTCGCGACCGCAACAAACACCCCCACTTTGCCAGCCCGCAGGGCATAATCGTAATCCCCCATCGCGTGAGTAAAGAACTCATCCATGTTACCGACAGAGTCGGCAGCGGCCGCCGAAATAAGCACAATATTCCCATTCATCGCATGGCACTGCTGCAACGCAGATCCTGGCTGTAAAAGTCTGAATTTGCCCGGGTGCCACGCGGAGGCGGAACGCAGGCCACCGTAGGTTAATTCCCCAGTATTCGGATCGCGGGTCGAACCGACAAGAATGCTGCCCTTGGGTTCCTGTACCATACTAGCCTCCTGCACTAGCCGATCTAATGAGTCTCGCGCCAGGAGCGTATCATCGTTGAGCCACAGATAATAATCCGCCCCCAACGAGCGCGCGGCCTGATAGGCGGTGGCCATCCCTCGGTTCCAGTATAATGAACCGTCGCCACTCAATACCGTCACTTGTCGAAATTCCGCTTGCACCGCTGCGGTGGTTCCATCCGTGCTGCCGTCATCCATCAGGACTGCAGTTAAATCCAGCCCCTGCCCCTGGCTGAAAAAGCACCGCAAGGCGCTGAGGGTTTGCTCGCGACGATTGAACGCGGTGAGTACCGCGCATATTTTGACTGGTGGGCTCATCTGTTGGCGTGCCTGGTTTCGGAATGCCGCAACCAGCCGATCGCCGAGCCAAGGAAAATAGCCTGTATATAATCGGAGCCATACACCAGATAATAGACCAGCTGCGAAGCGAGCAGCACTGCCATACACAGTAAAAATGGCCGCGCCGCCACGTCCAGTTTGGCGCGCCGCAACAGACCGCGCAGCAGCATGCCGTGCAGTGCGACGAAGGCCACTAAACCGAGCGCCCCGCCCCGCAACAGCGTCTGCACGTACAAATTGTGCGGCGACTCGCTACGTAGTTGCTTATCACCATCACCCGTTAGCATGATACGATCCCATCCTGTGCCAAACGGATTACCGATTATCCGCTCGCGCGCCGAGTCCATCTGCTCGCCGGTCAACAAGGCTGTCCAGCCCTGGACGCGCCACGAAAACGTAGTACTACTACCATCGGCACCGGTGGGGTCGAGCGAACTCGCCGCAGCGTCGTTATACGATTCAGCCAACGACTCCAGTAGCGTGGCACCGAACACCAGCGCGCACAATCCACCACAGACCACCGTACCGATCACTCCCCACTGGATCAGCGCAGTCCGTAAAGAGGGCAAAAGGCATAACACCAGAGCCAATGCAATGATCGCCACGATCCAGACGCTGCGATGCTGCAGGATGATCAACAGTGGCAGCAGTGCTACCACCAGCGGAATCAGCCAGAGACGTAACTGTCCACGCTGATGCATGAAGATCGCAATCAACAGCGCTTGCAGTATGAGCAGGGCGTGGGATGAACCGACCGGACGACTGCCACGTGAAAAGCCGCCGTCCACAAACCCGATGATAGCGACAATCGAGAGGCAGAATGCCGCGAATAGAACCAGTTTTTCGAGCTTCTGCCAGACCCTCGCGATATCGAGCGATGCCACGTAGAGCGCGATGCAGATCATATAGAAGTAACTCCTGAATCCATTAGTCGCTACCTGCAGACCGAATTCGCGGAGTCCGAGGATATAGTTCAAGCCTAGAACACACGACCACAGCAACAGCAGCAACAGCAGCAGATCCGTTCGTCCACAACCATCGCGCAAGCGCGCAAAAAAGAATGGAAAAGTCAGGCAGAGCAGCAGCGGGCCAATCACATCGATCACGTTGATAGTGATTCCACTCCATTCATAACTGATCAACAGACCATTATTATAAAAACTGGTCGCGACAAAAATCAGCACCAATGGGCATAACGACAGTAGTGGCCTACTTTCGAGCAAGCGAATCGCCGGGATGATCAGCAACAGCGCAACACCTACTAAGGCGGATACTATGATTAGGTTAATTACCATTCGATTAATTCATCACATTCCTGAGCATTGATCGGCCCTACCAATCCTATTTTTATCGTATCGAATGCCATGTACTGCTGTTAGCGAGTGGTTTGCACCGCTCTAGGCAGCAATGGCAATCGTCCGATTGCCTTGAAGACCTGCGCTTTGAGTCCCGGCAGGAAAAATAGCACCAGCAAGCCGAACGGGATGGCCGCGCAGGCGGTGTAGCTCAGAAAACGAGGCCAGCTATCCACTACAAAAAAAGTGGCAGCCAAATAGATCGGCGCGAGTAACAGCGCCAACGGCGCCCATTGCCACAGCAACGGACTCAGTGCCTGCGCGATCAAAACACCCTTGCGGCGGAAAATATAGATGTATCGAAACTGCGCCAGCAAGCCGGCGATGATGATTGCCAAGGGCACGCCAAGCAGACCAACGGCGTAGATCCCCAACACGATCAGGCCGATGCGGACTGAATGTTCAAAAAACTGGGTCAATTCGACCGCGCGAATTTCTCCGACTGAAATACCCAAACCGACAAACAGACTGTTGCGAACTTGAATAAAGGATGCCAATGCGGCGAGACAGGTAAACAGCTGCCCAGCAAACTGCGTCTCCGATATCCAGATCGTGATGAAGCCATGATTGAACAGGGCATACAGCGAGACGCCCACTCCCGCTGCGACGAAATAGCTACGGGCTAATTGGGCCAAAGTCTGGCACCGGCGTTGGTTGCTAACTGTAGGATCACTGAAATAATGACTACATGCCCCATAGAGCCCCGCCAGCGCATGGTTAATGAAGCTCTGCAGCATCTGTAGCACACGCATCGAAACGGTGAAGGCGACGGTCGCCTCGGGGCCAATCGCGCGTGTGATCAGCACGGCCGGTAAACTTTGTGCGAGTTTGCCGCTCGCTTTAGCCGCCAAGATAGCGGGTGTCATCGAGATGTAATCCTTGAAAATGGCGCTCGACCAACGATTACGCTGACCGAGCGAGCGCAGCATCATTCGCGTATGCAGCAGGTTGATCACGAATGGTACCAGCGTGCGCAAGAGCACACCCACCACCATCGCCCAGAGACCCAGCTCAAATAGTACCAACGCCAACAGGATGCCAAGCAAACTCACCAAGTCGCCTAAGGTCTGCGCGAAAACTGGTATATGATTGCGCTGCAGGGCGGACGCAAAATTGCGCATAAAGTCATTGGCCAGATGAACCATCGCCGCAATCGAAGTCGCATAAAAGCAGTGGATAATAATCTGCTGAAAGGCTGGATCGATTTGCAACCATTCAGGAATGGCTGATCCAACCGCGATCACCGTGATCAAAAATAACGTCAGCACCCCGGCCATGACCACCGCACCATGCCAGAAATACTGGGTCACTGAGGCGAGCTCTTTGCATCCAAAAGCAGCTGCGCAGCGCTGCAGCGTGACGACCGAAACGCCCACATCGACCATTGCAATCAAGGCTAACACACCACCGGTGGCTAACCAAAACCCATACAACCGATCGCCCAAATAGTGCAAATAAAGAGGAATCATCAGCAAGCCCTGAACGATATGAATCAGATTACTCAACCAACCGCCAGCGATATGCCAGATAACTGCTTTTTTGCGCTCGGCGCGTTGGCTAAAGTCGATTCCCTTCATACTCACTCTGAACTTTTAAACATTGGGCAGGCTCACAAGCTTCCGCCATTGGTCGCTCACCTCAAAATTTGAGGCGAAACCATCTAAACATCTTAAACCGTAAGGTTTTGTTGAACTAAAAGGTCTAACTCTTCCTAGAATAAAGACCTCGCTGTCAGAGCACTGACAGGATGCGAACGAACCGTTGCTGGGGAATTCGTTGCACACATAAACTAGACATTGATCACACAGTCACACTGTACCGGCATCCAGGCACACCGACTCGCTGCAGTATCCAGCAAAGCATAGCCGCAGGTGGCCGCGTGCCGTGCGCCAGCAGCGACACTTAGACGAGCATCAACACTGGCGGCTTTATTGATCGTAATACTCATTATATTTTTTTCTGTTTCGCTCGTAACCGTAGCCGTAGTAACTACTGGCTTGGTTGCCATAGCCGACCGCGGCCGTGACATCTCTGATGCCGTTGAAAACAACCCCGAGTACTGAGATATTTAAGTTATCCATCAAGCCGATCGAGTAACGCGCCTTGGCTCTCGAAACCTTAAATTGCCGCGCAACAAAGATGCAGCTATCTGCATAATCAGCAACTAAGGTCGCGTCTGCGAACAGCCCGACTGGCGCGGTGTCGAAGATGACCACATCGTAGTCTTGTTTTAAGCGCTCAAAAAGCGCGGCAGTCTTTGAATCGCCAAGGATCTCGGTCGGCATGTCGGTCGATTTACCGGCAGTGAGTAGCGACAAATTCTCATGAACTGACACGATCCCCAGCGACTCAGTTTCGTGCGAGGCCTGCGTGCTGCTGCCGGATTGCAACGAAGCGTACCAAGCAGTTAATCCATGCTCATTCTCTGCCCCAAATGCTTGGTGTAACGATGGCCGACGCAAATCACAATCGACCAAAAGAACTCGATAGTTATGCGTCGCAAAAGCCGCCGCAAGATTGCACGAAACAAACGACTTGCCCTCGCCCGGCAATGAACTGGTCACCACCAGCGAAAGCGGCCCCGCGCTTAAGTCAGTCTTCATCCGCAGGCTACTGTAAATTGATCGAAAGGGCTCTAACAAGTCGATGTCTTTGCGAAAAACCGCATGCGACATTTCCGCTAGGCTCTTGCGCGGGAAGTGACGTACATCACCCAGTAATGGCTTGTTGGAGTAAGACTCAACGTCAGCAAAACTACTCAGTCGGCCATCGACCAACTCAACCCCAAGCGGGACTGCGACAAAACACACACCGGCAAGGCAGCACATAACCAGCGCTATCTTCTGGTGATCAGGCCACGCCGGATTAGCGGGCATAATTGCCAGATCGAGCGCCCGCACCGAATTCAGATCCATGCGCTCCGCGATAGTGGTATCACTATAACGAGTCGACAGGGCATCATAGGCGAGACGTAAGCGCTCTACTTGGCGATCCAGCATACGATACTCGATTAGGTCGAGTTCGACCTGCAAGGCCTCCTGTTTGGTTTCCGCCAAACTGGTTTCTAAATCTTTCAGCTCAGCCACCACCGTATGGTACTCCACCGAAACCTCCTGGCGGGCCTGTTCGATCGCTTGACTGAGCGCCTCTGTTACCGATGCCTGCGACGCCAGATTCTGCACCATCTGTGGATGTCGATTCAAGTAGGTTGCGCTCATTACCTGAGCCTCTCGCCGCAGTTCCTGTAACTGCGCATAGATCACTTTGACATCATCGCGGCCGCCGACGAACGGAATGTTCATCAACGCGGCCAATTGATTCTCCGCAAGTCGAATCTGCGCTAAGCGACTCTCGACCCCAGCTAGCCGCACACGCGCATTGGTCACCGCTTGACTCCACTGCGTCAGATTCTGCGCCACGATACTCTCCCCTCGCTCCGCAGTCACTAAGTTCTTCTCGTCGCGGTATTCCTGCAGTATCATCTCTCGCTCAACCAAATCGAGCCGCAGTTCTTCGACCTCTTGGCCTAAGAAAGAAACCGCATCACCAGTCGATTTGGACCGCACCTCCGCCTTATACTGAATATACTGATCGACATACTGATTTGCCACCGCTTGGGCCACCTCGGGATCCGAATGGGTAATCACAATCTGAATCGCTTGGG